>ENA-UOOI01000121-UOOI01000121.1-fermentation-metagenome-genome-assembly--contig:-NODE-121-length-94852-cov-9.780637_pt1 | contig 94852 bp, 88 predicted proteins | sample MGYA00245779_ERZ724027 | MGnify/ENA primary metagenome ERZ724027 (study PRJEB28704, sample SAMN03018318) | fermentation metagenome | biome: anthropogenic terrestrial biome; feature: soil; material...
TGAATACTGGGATATTGTGTTTACACAGATGAATATTAAGGATATAATTATAAAGTAAAACAATATGAAGTGGAGAACGAGAATAATGATGCAAGAATTTACTGCAGACAAGCAAAAGTGCTGTAATAAAAATAAAATACAAAAAACTTTTTTTATTGAAACCTGGGGCTGCCAGATGAATGAAGAGGATTCAGAAAAGCTGTCCGGGATGTTGAAAAAAATGGGCTATGAAGAAGCGAAAAATAAATATCATGCAGATTTGATTATACTCAATACCTGCTGTGTGAGGGAAAACGCAGAACTCAAGGTGTATGGACATCTGGGTGCCCTGAAAAATTTGAAGAAACGAAATCCAGAACTTATAATAGCCTTGTGCGGATGCATGATGCAGCAAAAACATATGGCAGAAAATATAATGAAGAAATTTCCCTTCGTGGATATGATTTTTGGAACGTACAACGCATATAAATTTCCGCAATATCTAAATGAAGTATGTCAAAATAGAAGTTCTGTTGTGGAAATCCAAAATAGTGAATCTGGAATTGTGGAAGGGGTGCCTGTAGACAGAGAGAGCACTATAAAGGCTTTTGTCACCATAATGTATGGCTGTAACAATTTTTGCACCTACTGCATAGTACCCTATGTAAGAGGAAGGGAAAGAAGTCGGAGCCCTCTAAATATTGAAAATGAAATAAAAAATCTGGTTTCAAAAGGATGCAGGGAAGTTACCCTTTTAGGTCAGAATGTAAATTCCTACGGCAAGGATCTGGATCCGGAAGTGAAATTCAGCGAGCTTTTAGAGAGAATAAACAATATAGAAGGGCTCGAAAGGATCAGATTTATGACATCACATCCCAAGGATCTGACAGATGATGTGATAGATGCAGTTGCGAAATGTGATAAAGTGTGCGAACAGATACATCTTCCGGTTCAATCCGGTTCTACAAATATATTGAAAAAAATGAACAGAAATTATTCAAGAGAACAGTACCTGAGTTTAATATACAAGATAAAGGAAAAAATTCCTGGAGCAGCTATTACCACTGATATAATGGTGGGATTTCCCGGCGAAAGTGAAAAGGATTTTGAAGATACCTTAAATCTGGTAAGGGAAGTGGGATATGACTCCGCTTTCACATTTATATATTCCAGAAGGAGGGGAACTCCTGCTGATAAATTTGAAGAACAAATCCCCGAGGACATAAAACATGAAAGATTCAACAGGCTCGTGAAAATCGTGAATGAATCCTCAGCCCGAAAAAACAGAGCATATGAGGGAAGGACAGAGGAAATACTGGTGGAAGGTTTAAGTAAAAATGACAGCACAAGACTCATGGGAAGAACAAGAACAGGAAAACTTGTAAATTTTCAGGGAGATGTAAATTCCATAGGAGAGTTGGTAAAGGTTAAAATAAGTAAAGCTCATTCTTTTTCGCTTCTAGGTAAACAAATACAATAAAAGGAGGTAGCAAGGTGGCATTGACTCCGATGATGGAACAGTATATGGAGTTAAAAGAAAAATATAAGGATTATGTACTGTTTTTTAGATTAGGTGATTTTTATGAAATGTTTTTCGATGATGCAAAGACGGCGGCAAGAGAACTGGAACTGGTCCTTACGGGAAGGGACTGCGGTTTAAAGGAAAGGGCACCTATGTGCGGTATTCCCTACCATGCTGCTGGCTCCTACATAGGCCGTTTGATAAATAAGGGATATAAAATAGCTATATGTGAACAGCTGGAAGATCCTGCCCTTGCAAAGGGCCTTGTAAAAAGGGGAATTATAAAACTTATAACTCCCGGTACTTATACTGATTCAACTTTTTTAGAGGAGAATAAAAACAACTATATAATGTGTTTGTACATAGATGAGAAAAATAATTCCGCGCTGTGTTTTGCAGATATATCTACGGGAGAGTTTGATTGTACAGACACTCCTTTTAATTTATCCGCAATTTTAGATGAAATATCCAAATATAATCCGAGCGAAATATTGGTTCAGGAAAATATTTCAACTTCTTCACTGAACAAGATAAAAGAAATCTTTAATGGTTCCGTTACCAAGCTGGATGAGGGTTATTTTTCCAAAGAAGGGGAAGAAATATTAAAAAAACAGTTCACAAATTTCGATCCAGAGGACTATAAGCCTGAAACTGTAATCTGCTGTAGTTCCCTTTTAAAATATATACGTGAAACTCAAAAAACTAATTTTTCCCATATAAATGAACTCCATTATTATAATGTAGTTGACTATTTGCTGATAGACAGCAATTCCAGAAGAAATTTGGAAATAACGGAAAACTTGAGAGAAAATAAAAAAAGGGGATCGCTTCTTTGGGTCATAGACAGGACAAATACTGCCATGGGTGGAAGAAAACTTAGAAAATGGCTGGAACAACCGCTTATGGACAGGAATAAGATAATTGAGAGGCTGGATTCGGTGGAAGAACTTTCTACTAATATATCCTACCACGAGGATTTGAGGGAATCCTTGAAGGATATATATGATATCGAGAGATTGGTCGGGAAGATATCCTCTAAAAGTGTAAATGCGAGAGAATTGAATTCACTGAAAAATTCTATAGAAAAAATACCTGATATTAAATCCATACTTTCAAATTTCAAGACTCCGCTATTGAAGAACATGTACGAAAACCTGGATGAACTTAAAGATATATGGTCTCTCATAAATAGAGCCATACTTAATAACCCTTCGATTTCTCTGAAGGAAGGCAATCTGATAAAGAAGGGATATAACAGCAAGATAGATGAATTGAGGGAAATAAAAACTCACGGCAAGGACTGGATAGCATCTCTTGAGAAACAGGAGAGGGATGTAACTAAAATAAAATCTCTAAAAATAGGCTATAATAAAGTATTTGGATATTATATAGAAGTTACTAAAAGCAACCTCGGCATGGTACCAGAGGGAAGATATATAAGAAAACAGACTCTTTCAAATTCAGAGAGATATATAACTCCGGAGCTGAAAGAAATGGAAGATAAGATTTTAGGAGCAGAGGACAAACTCATATCTTTGGAGTATAACACCTTTATAGATGTAAGAAACACGATAGAGAAAGAAATTCACAGAATGCAGACCTCTGCTGAAATAATTGCCCAGGTGGACTGCCTTAGCTCCCTGGCAAAGATAGCTGTGGAAAATAATTACTGCAAACCCGATATCACCCTTTCAGACAAAATCTCAATAGAAGAAGGAAGACATCCCATAGTTGAAAAAATGATGCCGGCAGGTGAATTCATATCAAATAATACAGATATGGATACTTCTGAAAATCAACTTCTCTTGATAACGGGTCCCAATATGGCAGGTAAATCCACCTATATGCGTCAGGTAGCCTTGATTGTAATCATGGCCCAGATTGGAAGTTTTGTACCTGCCAAAAGTGCTTCCATATCCATTTGTGACAGGGTATTTACCAGGATAGGTGCATCGGATGATCTGTCCTCAGGTAAAAGCACTTTTATGGTGGAAATGTGGGAGGTTTCCAATATATTGAAAAATGCTACCAACAGGAGCCTGCTGCTGCTAGATGAAGTTGGCAGGGGAACAAGTACTTATGACGGACTCAGCATAGCCTGGGCTGTAATAGAATATATATGTAAAAATAACAAATTGAAGAGTAAAACGCTGTTTGCAACTCACTATCATGAACTGACAAAATTGGAGGGAATGATAGATGGAGTAAAAAATTACTGTGTATCCGTTAAAAAAGTGGATAACAATATAGTATTTTTAAGAAAAATTATAAGGGGTGGAGCTGACCAATCCTACGGCATCGAAGTTGCCAAACTTGCAGGACTTCCCGATGAAGTTTTAAAGAGAGCTCGAGAAATATTGAACAGTTTGGAAAAATCAAGTGAACCAAAAAGGGGAAAAGCCCTAAAAAAAGAAAAAAATACTAAATCGAGCAGACAATTGGGTTTTTCAGATGTGGAAAAGGAATCTCTGGTTAAAGAAATTCAAAATATAGACATATTAAATATGACACCTATGGACGGTTTTAACAAACTTTATGATATAATAAAAAGAGCGAAGTCTATATAATTTTAAACAAAGGACTGAGATAGCATGAAAAGGATAAATCTTCTTGATGCAAATACGTCAAATAAAATTGCTGCAGGGGAAGTAGTTGAAGGTCCTTCCTCTGTAGTGAAAGAATTACTTGAAAACAGTATAGACTCGGGAGCTAAAAATATAATTGTGGAAATTGAAGATGGCGGAGAAAAATCCATAAAGGTATTGGATAACGGTTGCGGAATACATCCAGATGACATAAAGAAAGCTTTTATGCCGCATGCCACCAGCAAAATAAAAAGTGCGCAGGATCTTGAAAAAATAAGTACCATGGGATTCAGAGGTGAAGCACTGGCGAGCATAGCTGCTGTGTCCAATGTAGTTCTTAAAAGCAGGACTGACCAATTCAACTCGGGAATGGAGATAAAGATAAACGGCGGAAAACTTAAAGGCGCTCAGCGTATTGGATGCAACCTTGGAACTTCAGTTTTGGTAGAAGACCTGTTTTTCAATGTACCTGCGAGGAAAAAATTTTTAAAATCCCCCAGCAGGGAAGCTGCAGGAATTTCAGATATAATAAGCAGGCTTTCACTGGCTAATGCAGATATTTCATTCAAATTTTTTAAAAATGGCAAAAAGTCCACTACTACGTATGGTTCGGGAAATGTAATGGATGTTATACGGTGCATATACGGCAAAAATATCTATGAAAATATAATCCCTGTGGAAAAACACGGAGACATAGCTTCAATTTACGGATATATAGGGAATGCGGAAATAAGCCGTGGAAGTAGAAACAATCAGAGTTTATTTGTAAACAAGAGATATATAAAGAATAAATCCATAACTACGGCAGTGGAGAAAGCTTTCAAATCCTTCATTACTATAAACAAGTTTCCGTTTTTCATATTGTTTATAGATATATTTCCTGAGTTTGTAGATGTAAATGTCCATCCTGCCAAGTGGGAAGTGAAGTTCAGTGATTCCAGAATGATATATAAATTTGTCTTTGACGCTGTTCATGATGCACTCAAAGACAGTTTAAAAGATTCTTTCACCATTGATGCTGACGAACCCGATCATGTAGAGAAAGTTCAGATTCCGGTTGATTTAAAATCTCTAAATAATGAAAATCATCTGGAGCAAAGCAGCAATAAGCCTGATTATGACGGCAGGCAAAACAGTTTTATAGGTGAAACCGCCGGCAACTACAAGCAGCGCAAGTTAAATTTTCAGGAAATTCCAATGAACAACGAAACTGCCAAGTTTCCACACCTTCAAATAATCGGCCAATTTCACGGTACCTATATAATAGCAGAGGATGGAGATAATCTGTACATGATAGATCAGCATGCCGCCCATGAAAAGATTCTTTTTGAAAAGTATAAAAAAAGTATTCAAAGCGGCAGCGTATTGTCTCAAATTTTAGCAACTCCTGTAGTTGTAGAACTTTCACCAATTGATTATAATTATTATATAGAAAATGAGAATATCTTTAAAAAAACCGGCTTCAAAATAGAATCATTTGGAGATACAGCTGTAAATATAAGAGAAGTACCTATGATACTTGGGAAACCTGATATCAGAAATTTATTCACGGAGATACTTGATAATTTGAAAAATATGGGTTCTGGTGAAACCTGGGAGGTAAAATATATTTCGATAGCGACTCTTGCCTGTAAAGCTGCCATTAAGGCAAACGATCATTTGTCCCGTATGGAAATGGAAGATTTACTTGAACAATTGAGATTTATAGAAGAACCCTATACCTGTCCTCATGGAAGACCTGTTATAATAAAATTTACTTTAAATGATCTGGAAAAAAAATTTAAGAGAATACAGTGAGTGAAAAATTTATGCAAAATTTATTTATACTGGCAGGTCCTACTGCAGTTGGGAAAAGTGATATATCCGTAGAAATTGCCAGAAAACTTGACGGTGAAATAATATCGGCAGATTCCATGCAAATATACAAATATATGAATATAGGCTCTGCAAAGATTACCCCGGAGGAAATGAAGGGAGTACCCCATCATTTAATAGATTTTATAGAACCCAACAAAAGTTTCAATGTATTGGAATATAAGAAACTGGCTGTGAAAACTATAGACGAGATATACAAAAAAAACAAACTCCCAATGCTGGTAGGAGGTACAGGTCTTTATATCAATTCCATTATCTGCAATTATAATTTTACAGATGCAAAAGTGGATAAAACTTATAGAAAACATCTTAGGGAACTGGCTGAAAAGAACGGAAAAAAATATGTACATTCACTCTTGAAGGATGTAGACGAAGTATCCTATAAAAAACTTTATCCCAATGACCTAAAGAGAGTTGTCAGGGCTTTAGAGGTTTATAAGCTTACAGGAAAAACCATAGGTGAATTTAATGCCCGGAACCGTTTATATGAGGCGCCCTATAAAATATACTATTTTGTCCTGACAATGAATAGGACTGAATTGTACGAGAAAATCAACAGCAGAGTGGATATAATGCTGAAAAAAGGGCTTATAGATGAAGTTGAAAATTTGAAATCAATGGGTTGTACAAGGAATATGCAATCCATGAAAGCTATAGGATATAAAGAAATACTAGGTTATTTAGAGGGTACGATATCTTTGGATGAAGCTATATATCTGGTAAAAAAAGGAAGCAGAAATTATGCCAAAAGGCAATTGACGTGGTTTAGGAAAGATAAGAGAGCCATATGGGTAAATGAAGATGATTTTAATTGCCGCAGTGAAATAGTTGAGTATATAATAAATAAATTTAAAGCCATGCAGTAATTTAACTGCCGTGGGCCATGATACTGAAAAAGTTATTGTGGCATTTATATAATTATATAATAAAATTACGGAGGGTGAGAGCTATGAGTAAACCAGCTAATAATTTACAGGACATTTTTCTAAATGGTGCAAGAAAGAATAAAATTTCAGTTACCATATATTTGACCAATGGGTTTCAAATTAAGGGGACTGTAAAAGGATTTGACAATTTTACAGTCATATTGGATTGTGCTGGAAAACAGATGATGGTATACAAACATGCAATTTCCACTATTACACCCGTAAAATCAATCTTGTTTAATGCGCAGCAAGTTGAAACAGATTAGATTGAAAAAACAGTTAAAAGTGCTAGACAATAAGGTTATTTGTTAAATGTAGAGAGGAATAGGTATTGCCTATTCCCTTTCTATGTGCCTTTTACCTTAAAAAATAAAGCAAATAAAAATATGAAATATGAAAAAGGAGAATTGACGTTGTTAGATATAACTAAGAAAAAACTCAAGGAAACGTATAAAATAGATGAAAGAGTGTTTGATCTATATGAAAGAGCACTGGAAGATGTGAAGAACCAATTCAAATACTACGATGAAGTAAGAGAATACAATCAAGTGAAAGTTTTAAATGCAATGCAGAGGGAAAGAATAAGCGAGTCACATTTTACCAATTCTTCTGGCTATGGATACGGTGATATAGGCAGAGATTCTTTAGATAGGGTTTATGCGGACATATTCAATTCGGAGAGTGCACTTGTAAGGCCGCACTTTGTAAATGGTACACATGCCCTTTGCTGTGCCATTTTTGGAAATTTGCGTCCTGGAGATACAATGCTTTCGGTATGTGGTACACCTTATGACACTTTACACAGCTTGATAGGAATGGATGCTGGCAAAAAACTGGGCTCTCTCAGAGAATACGGTATAAATTATGAACAGGTGGACCTGACTGAAGATGATAGAATAGATTTTAAGGGCATAGAAAAACATCTCAGGGAAAACAGCAGCATAAAATTAGTACATATACAGAGATCTACTGGCTACGGCTGGAGAAAATCCCTGCTCATACCTGAAATCAAAAGGATAATTGATTTTGTAAAACGGATAAATCCCGATGTGATATGTCTTGTGGACAATTGTTACGGAGAATTTATAGATACCCTGGAGCCAACTGACGTAGGGGCTGACATGGCTGCTGGTTCTCTCATAAAAAACATAGGAGGTGGAATAGCACCTACTGGAGGATACATAGTTGGCAGAAAAGATTGTGTCACTCAGGCTTCCTATAGGCTTACCGTCCCTGGAATAGGAGGGGAGTGCGGTTCTACATTTGGGGTTATGAGACTTTTATATGAAGGGCTTTTTTTAGCTCCCCATATCTCAATAGAAGCAGTGAAAGGGGCCATCTTCTGTGCCAGGATCATGGAACTGGCCGGATTTGAGGTTTTACCCAGGTATAACGATAAGAGAAGTGATATAATACAGGCAATTAAGTTCATGGACAAATCAAAGCTGATAAATTTTTGCAGGGCCATTCAGAATGGATCGCCGGTAGATTCCTTTGTCACATGCGAACCCTGGGATATGCCGGGATATTCAGATCAGGTTATAATGGCTGCGGGAGATTTCGTGCAGGGTTCCTCCATAGAATTATCTGCGGATGCGCCTATAAGGGAGCCATATATAGGATATCTTCAAGGCGGACTTACTTTTGACCATGCTAAAATAGGGATACTCATAGCATTATCCCGTATACTGTAACATCGTAAATTTTAAATCAGGAATTTACTTATTTAAAGGATCCCTGATTTAAAATTTACATGAAAATAAATCTAATATTTTCTATATATGCCTACTAATTTTCCTATGATTTTACAGTCAGTCACTATAATGGGAGACATATTTTTATTTTCAGGCTGGAGCCTTATACTGTCCTTTCCCTTGAAAAATCTTTTTAAAGTAGCTTCGTTTCCAATCATGGCCGCAACTATATCTCCATTTTCAGCAACATTTGTCTGCTCCAGTATGGAAAAATCTCCGTCCAATATACCTGCATCTACCATGCTTTCTCCCTTAACTTTCAATATAAATAATTTTTTATCATTTTTAATGTAATCCATCGGAATTGGGAAAAAATCTTCTATATTCTCAGTAGCTAAAATAGGTATGCCTGCAGCTATGTTTCCTATAATGGGGACATCTATCATTTCCTTTTGAGGTGCTGATTTTTCAATTATCTCTATAGTCCTGGATTTAATTCCATCTCTTTTTATAAGTCCTCTCTTTTCCAATTTTGCAAGATGATTGTGCACGGTAGAAGTGGATTTCAGGCCTACAGCTGCACATATTTCCCTGACAGAAGGAGGGTAACCCTTTTCTTTAATTTGGGATTTTATAAATTCATATATCTGAAGTTGTCTGTTGTTACTGGAATTTTTCATAAAAAAACACTCCTATAATTTATTTATCCGAACGCTATCATTGGCCAATACTCCCAGCTTCTCAAAGCGGGGGATAAGCACTGCTGCGCGCCTGGATAAGTTCTTCTAAGGCCCAGGCTCCATTTTGAACCTAAGAATCACTTGATGTGAATTATATCATAGAAGTTGACAAATATCAAACCTATGTTCTATACTAGTTTTATTACAGGATAACAAGAGGGAGATATTATGAAAAATAATTATTGCGTATTTGATGAAAACAAAGTATGTGACAACTGTGGTGAATGCGACACATGCGATTTGGATCCAACCAAAAAATGCGACAATTGTGGTAAATGCCTTGAAATGGAAGGGTATGATATGAAAGCTATAAAAATTGACGATATCATAGATGATGAAAATGAATCCAGGGATTACGAAGAGGAAGACGAGTGTTCATCAAATGATTCTCATTATCAAGATGATGAGAATTTGGAAAATAAAGGCGACGATAAAAATGACGATAAAGTTGAATTCATAGACGATATAGACGGATTAAGCGAAGTACTTGAAAATAAAAATTCTTTTAAGAAATTTGCACGTGAAGAATATCCGGGGCTTATCAGGATAAATAAGAAGTTCAAAAACAAATAGAAATTAAAGGCTGGAATTTTTCCAGCCTTTAATTTTTTGTTTTACATATCTTCCTCGCTCAGTGGGTTTGATTTAACTGCTTTTCTCAGCTCTTCATCATCTACATGGGTATAGATCTGGGTAGTGGATACATTTTCATGGCCCAATATTTTTTGAAGGCTTCTTATATCAACATTTCCATATTTGTACATGAGAGTGGCTGCAGTGTGCCTCAATTTATGCGGGGTATATTTTCTGCTGTCTAAACCTGCTTTTTTCAAATATTTTTTCAGCATCAATTCTACAGTCCTCTTATTTATCCTGTTGTAATTTCTACTTATAAAGAGGGCATCCCTGTTTTTTATTTTGTCATGATATTTGCTCCTTTCCTCAAGGTAATTTTTAAGAGCTCTTCTGCAGGCTTTATTCAGATATATAGTTCTTTCCTTGCTCCCCTTGCCAATTACAGTCAGCGTATCTTCCTTGATATTCGAGATATTGATGCCGCACAATTCAGACAGCCTCATTCCACAGTTTAGGAAGAAAGTTATAATGCAATAATCCCTCTTTTTAAATTTTCCGTCTACGGCTCTTAAAAGTTCCTTGCTTTCCTCAAGACTCAAGTAAATTGGGTTTTTTTGACTTATTTTAGGTGATTCCAATTCCAGGGCAGGGTTTTCATCTATTATTTTTGCCTTGCTGTACAGGTATTTGAAAAAGGACTTTATGGCAGCTACTTTTCTAGCTCTGCTGCAGTCACCATTATTCCTGTAATTTTCGACAAAGGATATAAATGCAAAGAGATCGCTTAAACTTATATGCCTTACGAAATTTTCATCTATGTCGTTTATATTTATTTTTTTAAACTCATAATCTCCGTTTATCAGACCCTTATAGAGCTTTAAAAATCTGAAAAACATGGTAAGATCAATTTTATAGCCATTTAAAGTGTTTTTTGATTTTCCTCTGATGGTACCGAGGTAGTTTAAGAAGTCATTTAAACATCTTGGCAGTCCAGGGTCATATACGTGTTTCAAATTATACTGCATAAAGTGTTCTTCCTTTCTTAAAATAGCATTAACTTCGCTAAATAATCATTTAGCGAAGTTAATATTCTATAAAAGTCATCCAAAATCCTTCTTTTTATGAAACAAATTTATTTTCATTTCAGTTAAATCTCACTGAAACTTATAGCTTTCTCCATACGAACCGGATTAAATTGCATTAATCTGTAAAAATTTAATATATTGTTGATTTTTCCGGCGTTATTGTCGAATACAGATAAAGCAAAATGAATTTTTGCATTTTAAATAATTCATATTTTCATAAATACAGTTATTAACACATTGTGGAAATAAAGTGTACATTTATAAAATTGAAATATTTCCACAATATGGTGATAACTATGTGGATTCATTTTTTTCTCCCCTTCCCCTTTTTTCTTGTAAAAAATTCATAAGATTATATTGTGTAAAATTAGGTCGTAATCAAGTTATTGTAAAAGTTGTTAATTAAAGAATAATGGATTTATTTGTAGAATTAGAAAATAAAAAATACTTAAAAATATAATTTGTAGGTATTCATATTTTTAAAATTATTTTTTTTAACAGAATCGATATTTAGGATACTGCTATTTTTTAGTGAATTAAGAAAATAGTATAGTGAAATTGAATAAATTTCTGTAATTGAGATAAAATATACAAATGTATGTAAATTTAATTTGTTATTAATTTGAAAGATTGGAGGTCTGCTGCTTTAAGTTGTTTTTAGAAGCAGTTATCATATATGAAAATAGGTATTCCTCAAGGACTACTTTACTGTAAGTACCACCCTTTTGTTGAAACTTTCTTCGAAGAATTGGGAGCGGAAATAGTGACTTCACCCGATACAAATAAATATATTCTGGACAGAGGAGTAAAGTGCTGTGTAGATGAAGCCTGTCTTCCAATAAAAATATTTCACGGCCACGTAGCTGCTATAAAAGACAAATGTGACGTTATTCTTATTCCAAGAATTATGCAGCTGAAGAAAAGAGAATTTATATGCCCTAAATTTTGTGGACTTCCAGAGATGATATTGAATGATATTTCAGATATGCCGCCCGTACTGAGTTATCCCGTGTATGCTTTTTCTAAAAGCAAATTTAAAAATTGGATTTTAAATTCAGGCTTTGCATGTACCAAGAATATTTTTAAAATCAGGAGGGCCTATGAAAAAGCTTCAAGAATACAGTGCAATTTTATAAAACCGCATGACAGCTCAAATTTTCCCATAAAAGTGGCTTTGGTGGGCCATCCCTATAATATAAATGACAGTTTTATCAATATGAACATAGTGAAAAAATTGAATAAACTTGGAATTGGCATATTTACCGAAGAAGATGTGGATGAAAATGCAATAGAAAATGAAGCTTCCGATTTATTTAAAAGGCCATTTTGGACTTTTGCTAAAAATTCCTATGGATTTTCCACTTACCTGGCTAAAAATAAAAAAATAGATGGAATAATCTATGTATCTTCTTTTGCCTGTGGTATAGATTCTGTAGTTATAGAGCTGATTAAAAATAAATTGAATAAATTCCCCTTTTTAGTATTGAAGGTAGATGAGCAAACCGGAGAAGCGGGGTTTAATACCAGAATTGAAGCTTTTCACGATATGCTGGAAAGAAGGTGCTGTAATCGATGAAAATAACTTTTCCGCATCTCGGGAATACCTTTCTTGCTGTAAAAGCATTGTTTGACGGACTTGGAATTGACTATGTAGTTCCACCTCTAAGCAACAGGGAGGCTTTGGAAATAGGCGCTAAATATTCACCCGAGGAGATTTGTCTTCCATTTAAAATAATGATAGGCAATTATATTCAAAGTATAAGAGAAGGTGCGGATACCATTTTGATAGTTGGCAGCTGCGGTCCCTGCAGATTTGGAGAATATTGCGAACTCCAAATGAATCTGCTGAAAAAGCTGGGATACAATTTGAAATTTATAGTATTGGATTATCCTAAAGATATAGGCTTGAAAGAATTTTTCAGGAGAATAAGTTCAATTGCTTCAGGAAGTGACAAGAACAATTTTGAAAAGTTAAGGGTAGCTGGATTTGGACTTAAAATAATAAATTTAATTGATAATGTAGAAAAAAAGGCCAAATTCTTATGCGGCTATGAATTAAAAAGAGGCCAGTGTAAAAGCCTCTTGAATGAGTGCAGAAAAAGAGCTTTTGAAACTGATTCACCGGAAGAAATGATATGCGTATTGAAAAATTATGCCGGAAAATTAGGAAAAGTCCCTGTTTCAAAGAATAAGAAACCTTTAAAAATTGCCATAATAGGTGAAATATATACCATAATAGAACCCTTCTCAAACTTATTCATAGAAGAGAAGCTCATGAACTATGGGGTATCAACAGCCAGGTGTCTTACACCGAGCTGGTGGGTTAAAGATGCAATTTTGTCACCGTTTAAGCTAAATTCCATCAGTATAAGAATGGCTTCCAGGAAGTATCTCCCATTTTATATAGGAGGTCATGCAAGAGAATGTGTAGGAGAAGCTGTTCTGGCAAGTAAAAAAGGGTTTGACGGTGCAATTCAAATTTTTCCTGTGGGATGTATGCCGGAAATAGTATCGAAATCAATACTGCCCAACATAGCGAGGGATAAAAAATTTCCAATACTTACCCTGGTTGTGGATGAAATGACCGGCGAAGCAGGTTATATAACTAGGATAGAAGCTTTCCTAGATTTACTTGAAAGGAGAAAAAACAATGTATTATATGGGAGTTGACGTAGGTTCCGTAAGTACGGATGTTGTAATTGTAGATAAAAATATAAATGTCCTTGAATCATTGTATCTGAGGACAAAAGGAAGGCCTATAAATGCAATTCAAGAAGGACTTAAATCCCTGAAAGGAAAATATGACGATAAGGATATAGCGGCAGTTGGAACTACGGGCAGCGGCAGACAGATTGCAGCCTCAGTTATAGGTGCCGACGTAGTTAAAAATGAAATAACTTCCCATGCAGTTGCTGCATTACACTTGGATCCCGATGTGAAAACCATAATAGAAATAGGTGGCCAGGATTCTAAAATAATACTGCTTCAAAATGGTGTGGTATTGGATTTTGCCATGAACACGGTGTGTGCAGCCGGAACGGGATCCTTTCTTGACAGACAGGCGTCTAGACTGGATATCCCGATAGATGAATTTGGGAATTATGCTTTAAAGTCAACCTGCCCTGCCAGAATAGCCGGAAGATGTGCGGTTTTTGCAGAATCAGATATGATACACAAGCAGCAAATGGGATGCAGTAATTCAGATATAATAAAGGGATTGTGCAATGCGCTGGTTAGAAATTATTTAAACAATGTAGCCAAAGGAAAGGAAATACATCCAAAAATATTTTTTCAGGGAGGAGTTGCCGCCAACATAGGTATGAAGAATGCCTTTGAGGAGGCACTTGGCGAGGAAATATCAGTGCCGCAGAACTTTAAAGTAATGGGAGCTATCGGGGCAGCTATACTGGCAAAAGAAAATATAGAAAAAAATAATACCAGTACTAAATTCAATGGATTTGATTTAACAGATATAGATTTCGTATCCAAGAGTTTTGAATGTACGGGGTGTCCAAATAGATGTGAAGTTGTAAAAATACTGGGCAGTAAAAAGATCATAGGATTTTTCGGTGGAAGATGTGAAAGATGGAATAAAACTATTTCCGCATAAGGAGATAGTTTTTATTTTATTTTAATTTTGACAAAAATTAAAAATGTAATATATAATATTTATATAGGCACTTGTTATTATCTTAGATTACATCTCCATTTTTGTTATCTATAAAAACATTTCATTTCTCCTATGAATATTAAATTATACAAACTTCACTAAAGGATGTGGTTCAATGTCAAAAAAACGATATAAAATATTTAAGATCTTAAGCAAATTTGCATTTATGTTCCTGGGAGCTGTTTTAGCTTCTATAGCTTTGGAATTGTTTTTAATTCCGAACAACGTTATAGATGGAGGTATTACCGGCATATCTATTATATCAAGTTATCTTACAAAATTACCTCTTGGACTATTTATATTCACATTAAATATACCTTTCTTATTAGTTGGATATAAACATATTGGAAAAACTTTTACTATTTTCACTCTGTTTTCTGTGACATCTCTTTCAATTATGGTATCTCTTCTCAAACCCATTTCAGGTGTTACAAATGACACTCTTCTGGCCTCAGTTTTTGGAGGAATAATATTGGGATTTGGAATTGGAATGATAATAAGAAATGGGGGTTCTTCAGATGGTACTGAAATCATAGCAATAATTTTGGACAAGAGAACTGGTTTTTCCATAGGTGAAATAGTAATGTTCTTCAATGTATTCATTTTAAGCAGCGCCGGTCTTGTATTCAGCTGGGATAGAGCCATGTATTCACTTATAACTTATTTTATAGCTTTTAAGATGATTGACATAACTGTCGAGGGACTAGATGAATCAAAATCCGTGCTTATAATTTCAGATGAGTATGAGAATATAACGGAGGCAATTTTAGCGAGACTGGGAAGAGGAGCTACGCTTTTAAATGGCAAAGGAGGCTATACAAGTACTCCTACTAATGTAATATATGTAATAGTATCCCGCTTGGAAATAGCTAAATTGAAATCAATTGTTTATGATCTTGACAGTACAGCACTTATAACAATTGGGAACGTTGAAGTTTCAGGAAAAAGTTATAAGAAAAAATCAATACATTAATGATAAAAGCAGCATCTGTTGCTGCTTTTATTCTTTTAAATCCAGATATTCTTGGTTAAAAAATCAATTTTTTCTTTTCTCTTTTTAGTTTCACTTTCATTTACAATTATTTTATTCTCATATATGTCAAGTACACACCCCTCTTTTGCATCTTTAGGCAAATCCAACCTTTTGATATTTATCATGGTTTTATCTTTTTTTTCACAGACAGCATAAGGCCCTTCAAATCTATCTATTATAGCTCTCATTTAAATCTCCTTTTAAAATATATTTTTCTTGTCAACTAAAATATAGATTTTATTTTTACTTTCTATCAATGAATTTAAGAAGTTCATAGTTTTTATGGTAATTAAAAATTCCAGTACAAATCCCATTAATATCCAAAGTATACAATTTACACTTATATGTGCAGTAAAATAAATTAGATAATTCAAGGTAAAGCTCAGATTTTTCAATATATAGGAATTGGGAGTTATTACAAATATAGAATAAAAAATTCCAAGAGGAATCCACAAACTCAGAATTCCCAGAAAGATCTCTCCCAATTTAATAACTAGAGACTTTTTTGAAAAATTTCCATTAAAAAATTTTTCGTATAAATTCCATTTTATACTCTGAGATACTATCATAAGAACTGAAAAAGCTCCTATCATATACAGCACATAAAATATGAATTCTTTTAATAGATAAAATTGATTAAATGTAAATATTTTTACAATCAGGAAAATAAATATAAACATAAGTATGAGCATGAGATTTTTAAAATCCAGTATGAATTTAAATTTTCCCTTAATTTTCATTCTATCCCATTCTTCACAATAATAATTCATTATTTCTCCCCTCTGAAAATTTCTAAAATACAAATCCTTGTAAAAATATATCTTTAATTTCATTATACAATATTTTCAATGATTTTGACTTATTAAAACGAATAAAAAAATCACTATTCAAAAATTTATTTTGAATAGTGGTCTTTTAAGAGCTGTTATAGGGCCAGTTTCTATACATCCATACCTATTTTCACAGATTTCATATTTATACTCACAAATTGTTTTTTTACATTTTCACTTATAATTTTTCCCCAATTTACATTTGGAAGCTGTAAGGTTTTTAGCAGTACCCCCAGCATGATCATATTTTGAGATTTTATATTTCCCAGTTCCTTGGCTTTTTCTGCCGCCTTTATTACAGTGGTATTTTTTATATTTGATTTTATATTTTCAATAACATTTTCAGGATATTTTTCTTTTTCCGAAAGCACAGTAGCCGAAGGTATTTTATAATCATTCACAATCAATTTTCCCCCCGGACTCAAATATTCAATCCATCTTAAAGCTTCCATTTTCTCAAAAGCAACAATTACATCTGCGCTGCCTTTTCCTATGATAGGCGAGTATACTTTATCTCCATATCTGACCTGTGTTGTAACACTCCCTCCTCTCTGCGCCATTCCATGAACTTCAGACATTTTTACATCATAGCCTGAATTTATCAAACCTGAAACCAATATTTTGGATGCCAGTATAATTCCCTGTCCGCCAACTCCTACAAACAAAATATTTTTTACCTTGTTCATCTATATGTCACCTACCTTTTTTATTGCATCAAAAGGACATATCTGTGCACAGACGGAACACCCAACACAAATGTCTTCATCTATATGTGATATATTTGAGATATCTGAAATTGATATAGCCGGGCAACCTGACTTTATACACATTTTACACTTTTGACACTTGTCTTTGCTTACTCTGTAGACAACTTTTTTTGTATTGAATTCCTTTTTGTCTTCTTCGCTCAACTTTTTTAATACACAGGGCCACCTGCTTATAATTACAGAAGGTTCCTCACTTTTTAATGCCTTATCCAAAGCAATTTCCGTTTCGCTTAAATTAAGTGGATTCACCGTCCATATATTTTTTACACCTATGGCTCTGCACAATTGAGGTATATCTATGGCATAAGTCTTTTCGCCGCTTAAAGTATATCCTGTCCCTGGATTTTCCTGATGTCCTGTCATAGCAGTTATTCTATTATCCAGTATTACAATTATTGAATTTCCCTTATTATAGACTATATCAATTAAACCTGTAATGCCAGAGTGAAAGAAAGTAGAATCTCCTATTACTCCCACTGTCTTTTTATCTATTCCATTGATTTTGAAAGCCTTTTCAGCTCCATGAGAGGTGCTTACCGAGGCACCCATGCAAATACATGTGTCCATTGCATTTAAAGGCTCCGCACATCCTAAAGTATAACAGCCTATATCTCCTGTAATCATTATATCCTTTTTCTTGGATAGTGTATAAAACAAACCCCTGTGAGGACACCCAGCACACAGCGTAGGAGGTCTTGATATTATTTCCTTTTTTAAATTTTCTACAGAACTTGCAGTTTCTTTTCTGCTTTCATATTCAGTTTTTAAAAGGGAAGATGCGACAATATCCGGATTTAATTCACCCACTCTTGGAATCTTATCCTTCCCTATACAATCAATTCCCCTTGCTTTAATCTGCTCTTCTATATAAGGCTCTAACTCTTCAATTACATAAAGCGTTTTCACTCCCTGTGCAAATTTACTTATTTTTTCAAAGGGAAGAGGATTTGTGAAACCAAGTTTTAAATAGGATGCGTTGTTTCCAAAAACTTCTTTTGCATATTCATAACTTATTCCCGAGGTTATAATGCCTATCTGCCTGTCACCCCATTCAATTCTGTTCAAATCGGTATCATTGCTGAATTTTTCTAATTTTTTCAATCTCTTCTCTACTTCTAAATGAAGTTTTCTTGCATGTGCCGGTATAGTTACGAATTTAGATGTATTTTTTATATATGGCTTCATTTTTACATCTTTTCTCGAAGAAAGTTCAACCAGGGATTTGGAATGACATATCCTAGTAGAAACTCTAAATATAACTCCTGTATCAAATTTTTCTGATATATTAAAAGCTTCTCTTAAGAAATCCTTACATTCCTGACTGTCACTTGGTTCTATCATGGCCATTTTGGAAAATTTGCCATAATATCTATTGTCCTGTTCATTTTGTGAAGAATGCATACCCGGATCATCTGCTGAGACCAGGACAAATCCTCCATTAACTCCAGTGTATCCGAAAGTCATAAGAGGATCTGCAGCTACATTTAATCCTACATGTTTCATTGCTGTCATAGATCTTGCCCCTGCAATAGAAGCACCTACAGCTACTTCCGTCGCCACCTTCTCATTTGTCGCCCATTCCGAATATATGCCCTCGTAATTTGAAACGTTTTCCAGTATTTCTGTAGAAGGTGTTCCTGGGTAAGCCGATGCAACAGTTCCGCCTGCTTCATAAAAACCTCTGGCAATGGCTTCGTTACCTGTCATAAGTACTTTCATTTATATACTCCCTCCAAAACAATACTTTAGTATAAACACTATATTTAAGAGCATATAACGTGCCAAAGACTTTACAGACAAAATACCCTGCTTTAGGGAAATTTATTTATAGAAAAGGGTCAAATGGTATAATCAATTATCCATTCAACCCTATCATAGATTTCAGTTACTTTTTAAAAAATTCAGAACTTTTTCACCAAATTTTGTAATCACGCTTCCTCCCCTGCCCTTGTTTATTTTTATCATCAAATTTTTTTCCAATTCTATGAGCATGGCTCTTATTTCCTGTTCACTCAAAAAAATATTCTCCTGACTGGCTATTTTATATAAACTCCGTCTTCCCATTCTCCTCTTATCTTTATATCCTCTATCCAATTTTTCAAGCAAAAATATATATTTTTCTATGTCCTTGTCGATTTCATCCAGAAATTTTTTGAATATAACTTCTTCATCCCTGTCAAATATATTTTTATTGAGCTTTTTCTTGTAAAAAGGAAGATCTTTTAAATCTATTTCTTTAATATCCAAACTTGCAAAATATTCTATATAATTTTTTAATTCCCTGACATTTCCATTCCAGTTGTAGTTGATCAAAGCATTTTTAGCTGACCCTGTTAGAGTAAAATCAACATTCAACTGATTTTTTATTCCATTAAGTAGAGGTATTATATCATCACGTCTATCTCTTAAGGGAGGTAAATTCAACGGCAGTACACTCAGCCTATAATATAGATCTTTTCTAAATTTCCCTTTTCTCAGCATATCCTTCAAATTTCTATTAGTCACCGATATTATTCTGACATCTACTTTAATTAAATTGCTTCCACCTATTCTCATAACTTCTCTTTCCTGAAGTACTCTCAGGAGTTTTGCCTGAAGGTTTAATGGCATTTCACCTATTTCATCCAAAAATAAAGTGCCTCTGTGGGCAAGCTCAAATAATCCCGGTTTTCCGCCTTTTCTGGCGCCTGTAAAGGCCCCTTCTTCATATCCGAACAGCTCACTTTCCAATAAACTTTCAGTAATAGCAGCACAGTTCACAGCTACAAAAGGATAATTTTTTCTCTTGGAGCTATTATGTATTGCCTGTGCAAACAGCTCCTTGCCGGTACCACTTTCACCGGTTATCAGTATTGAGGAGTTTGAAGCTGCCATTCTTTTGGCAATTTTTTTATATTTTTTAATTATTTCACTTTTACCCAATATATCTTCAAATGTATATTTTGCCCTATGTCCTTGTCCAATTATTTGCTCTCTAAATTTATACTGCTTTTTTTCCATGTCATTGAATTTTTTGATTATTACTACCACACCGTAAAGTATACCTGAATTAAACAGCGGGTGTTCAGACAGAATCACATCATACCCATTTATTTTTATAAGCTTTTCAACAGTTGGACGCATATTTTTCAATACACTGCCAAAAGATATACCCGGAATCAAATCCGATATGCTTTTCCCGAGAGCACTGCCTTTGCTTATACCGGTTATCTCTTCTGCACTGTTGTTGTAAGTGTAAACTTTGCCATCAGGATCAACACCTATTATTCCGTCATCCAGGACTTGAAATAATACTTTGAGTTCACTTCCAAAGCGATTTGTCTGGCCCAATACGCAGGACATACCGGAATTTCTGCTGACGATTTCCATATATCCCTTTTTTATGTTTTGATCTTGCAGAATATAAAGTAAATTCAACTTTCCTCCTATGTCAAGTATGGTACTTATATCCAAAAGACTGTTCCCTATGTTTATAACGTTTTCAGCACCTTCTGTACTGCAGGAGGATTCCCCCAACAAAATAAGTGTTTTTCCCCTCAAATTTCTATCGATCCCCGGATACATAGGAGTTATTTTTATATGCATCACACCCAATTCATACAATAAGCATACCATTTCTTTGGACATTTCCATATCTTCATCTAAAAGCCATACATGTGATCCCCTTGGAATGTCCATTATTTTGTTAAATCCCGATTTCGAAATAGTTCTGTTTGCAACCACTATTTTACTTTTTATATTCAAATACGATTTTATTTTACCTAGGATATTGTAAGATTGAATAAGTACCAGATCAGCATTAATTGGTTTCTCTATGTTGCATTTGTATATGTAAAACTTTTCTATAGATATGCTATTTGAAAATAGAGCGATAATCTGTTTGCCATAGGTATCCACTGCATCCTTCCCATAACCTACTATTGCAATTTTTTTACTCATGTTTTTCATCCTCTAATTAATCACTTTTCTATAGTATACCACATTATTTACCGACTCCGATATGTATTTGTAATTTAGAAGGCCATAACTGCCCTTATATATATCGGTAGTTTATAGCCTTCTAATTGTTTAAAGTTTATTATATTGAGGTTCTTGCTGCTGAATATAATTCTGTCTTCCATTTAACACCTGAAGGGCTTCATCTAGATTTTTTGCTATGTTTTGAAAATCATTTTTAGCATTCTGATCCTGAGTTTCCAGTGCAAATGTCTTCATAGTTGCAGCTGCATTTTGAATTCCAGCTATTGCTTGCTGCATCTGGGTACCAACTGTCATATTGTATCACCTCCTTTTAAAGTTTACCCTTTTGGATTGAATATCAAGGCACCGATAAATCCGAAAATTATGGCAGCGGATATACCCGCGCTGGTAACTTCAAAAATTCCAGTTAGCACTCCTATTATTCCAAACTCTTCAGATTCCATAATAGCACCCTTTACAAGTGCATTTCCAAAACTGCTTATAGGTACAGAGGCGCCTGCTCCTGCAAATTTTATAAGCGGTTCATATAGCCCCAAACCTCCAAGTACGGCTCCGGCCACTACAAGTGTAGTTGTAGTATGGGCTGGAGTCAGCTTGAAGACATCCATCATGATTTGTCCTATTACGCATATCAAACCGCCTATTACAAATGCCCAAAAAAATTTTTCAATCATAATAAATGCACCTCTTTTCTATGCTTCTATAGATACCCCATGGGCGACACAGGGTATGCTTTCCTTTTGTTGATAGGACATCGGCGACATAAGTGCTCCTGTAGCTACTATCAACATCTTCTTTATCTTTTTCCGTTTCATCTCTTTTAAAAAATGTCCATAAGTCACTGTAGCAGAGCAGGCACATCCGCTACCGCCTGAAAATACGGGCTGATCCTTTTTGTATATCAAAATACCGCAGTCTGTGAACACTCCCTGGGGAAATTCAAACCCGTCATCTTTTAACATTTTTTTAGCTATATTGTGGCCTATTCTGCCCAAATCTCCAGTAGCTATAACGTCGTAGTAGGATGGATCCCTGTGTAAATCTCTGAAATGTGCCTCTATGGTGTCAACTGCCGCCGGCGCCATAGCCGCCCCCATGTTGAATGGATCTGAAATTCCCATGTCCATAACTTTTCCTATGGTAGCCGAAGTGACTTTGGGTCTGTCATACCCTTTGCCAATTACTGCGGCACCAGCCCCAGTTACTGTCCATTGTGACGTAGGAGGTTTTTGACCTCCGTATTCGGTAGGATATCTGAACTGTTTTTCCGATGCAGCATTGTGACTTGAAGTCCCACAGAGAACATAGTTGGCCCCACCACTGTCTACAATGAAGGATGCCAGCGCCAATCCTTCCATGGAACTGGAGCATGCTCCAAATATACCCAGGTATGGTATCTTGAGACTTCTGGCAGAAAAACTGCTGCTGGTTATCTGATTCATTAGATCTCCGCTCAAAAAAAAATTTATATCATCTTTTTTTACTTTAGAATTTTTTATAGCTAGGTTACAAGCTTCTTCCAGCAATTTTTTTTCAGCCTTCTCAAAACTATCCTGTCCAAGCCAAATATCTTCGTGAAGCAAATCGAACTCTCCGGCAAGTGCACCCTTTGCTTCAAAAGGTCCACCCACGGCAGAACATCCAAGTATAATTGGCTTGGATTGAAATATCCATGATTGATGTCCCTGAATCATCTAAATCCCACCTAACCATTGAATAATTACTCTTACAATAGCCATCACAAATGCAGAAAAAACTCCAAAACTTATTACAGATCCCGCCAATTTAAACATATTTCCACCAACTCCCAAAACAAACCCTTCACTTTTGTGTTCTATGGCACAGGAAGCAATGGAATTTGCAAAACCAGTAACGGGTATTGCGGTACCTGCTCCCGCCCACTGTGCAATATGATCAAATACTCCAAGCCCTGTAAGAAGTACAGATACTATTATCAAAATTGCAGAAGTGGGATTCCCGGCAGTTGCCTCAGTAAAATTAAAATATTTTATAAACATAAATTGAAGTCCCTGCCCTATAGCGCATATCGTACCCCCGACCAGAAATGCCTTTAGACAGTTTGTAAAAACCTTCCTCTTGGTCTCATTTTCCTTGGCAAGACTTTGATATTGCTGTTGTTCAGGTGTTAATTTCTTTTTTTTCTTGTCAGACATTTATATCACCTTCTATCCCAATAAATAGGGTTTTAATTTTTTTAATATGTCTTTTAATATGAGAGAATCTTTTTTATAGATATCCTGTGCTTTTTTATCCTCGGTATCAAGGGCGAAGGACATCAAATCCGACTCCGCCTTTTCCAAATTGGCATACAGCATCTTTCTCAAATTTAACTGAGGCACTTGAATCATATCGTCAAACAGATCCACATAGAGTTCACCACTGGAATTCACCTGACCTATAAATACATTGTCCAGAGAAACTCCGAGCAGTTCCAGCTGCTCATTTAGCCATCCCTGGTTCAGGCCCAAATTGCTTAAAGATTCATTTATGATATTTCCATCCAATATTACGGTTTGAGGTGCACTCTCGGGATAGGTTTGTATTCCCAGATCCTTTGGAGTAACGGGTTTTTTATCGGATTTCAATATTACATTTATGTCTCCGGTGGATTCCATTATTGCAAATTCTACATCTCCCAGATCAAATATGTTTTTTGAACGGAGTTCGCGGAGAAGATCTTCTCCGCTGTACCTTATTTTACTTAAATTTTCTTCCATGACCTTCCCTTTTTTAACAACTATTATCTCTTTCCCGTTTATTAAATCATACATATATTTACTTTTCATAGATATATAATCCAAAGCCATTGGAAACAGTATCCATACGGCCAGTGCAATAACGCCGAAAACCCAGTTGGATATCACATTTACAGAAATCAATGCAATTAAAACAGCTATGACAATGTAATTTATAAGATTAAAAGGAGTCATTTTTGTCCAGCGCTTTTTGCCCAGTGCCCTTACAAAAAATATGGACAGGAAAAATAATGCTGTGGACTTTAATAAAATTGCAATCCAAATTTTCATATTATACTATTCCTCCAAATCAATTGCCTTTGTACTGGGGCTCTTCTTGTTTTAAAAATTTAATTCTCCTGTTTAAATCCTGAACTACATTTTCCACAGCTTCAAAAGCTTCCCCGTATACATCTCTGGCCTTTTTGTCCTGTTCCTGAAGAGAATACAACCTCAGCGTACTTCCTGCACCTTTTAAAGTAACCAATGTCTGTTTTACCTTGGATCCTACAGTCACTTTTCAATTCCCCCTTTTAATTCTAAATATAAATCAAATCTCTTGACTTAGTTTTACCTATTTGCATTAAATTATTACAATTGATTCTATGAATTTCGACAATAAAATAACTCCAACCTATTTTTCAATAAATTGGAGTTGAGTGGACTACAGATTACATGTTGTCTATGGCTTCATATATTATATTCAATCCCTTTTCCAGTTCCTTTTTGGTAATTATAAGAGGTGGAAGAATTCTTACTACATTATCTGTACCGGCAGTTAATACAAGTAGTCCCTTTTTTAAAACCTCTTTCTGAATTTCAGAAGCTTTCCCGTTTATTTCTACACCTACCATCAATCCTATTCCACGTACTTCTCTTATATTTTTAGAAGGTTTATTCTTAAAAAAATTTTTAATGAATATTCCCTTTTTAGATACTTTTTCTAGAAAATTTTCATCTGTAATCTGATTTAGTATCTCTACTGCACCTGCAGCGCAAACTGGATTACCGCCGAAAGTTGAACCATGATCCCCATATTTGAAAGCATTTTTAAGCTTTTCATTACACAGGGTGGCACCCATTGGAAGACCTCCTCCAAGTGCCTTGGCTACAGATATAATATCAGGCTGGACACCGTAATTATTGAAACCATACAGCTTTCCAGTCCTTCCTAAACCACACTGAACTTCATCACATATGACTAAAATATCATTTTTTTCAGCTATTTCAAATACTTTGTTCACAAATTCCCTACTCAGTGGGTTTACCCCGCCTTCGCCCTGAACTGCCTCTATCATGATGGCGCATACATTTGAATCCACGGCTTTTTCAAGTGCTGTCGGATTAATATCGACATGTTTGAATCCTTCCGGAAACGGATAAAAATATTTATGGAGTTCCTCCTCTCCTGTAGCTTCCAGTGAAGCCATTGTCCTTCCATGAAAGCTTCTATTCAATGTAATTATTGTATTTCTACCTTTTCCATATTTCTCAAAGCTGTATTTTCTAGCAAGTTTTATCGCACATTCATTTGCCTCTGTCCCTGAATTGCAAAAAAACACCTTGCTCATATTTGAAACTTTTGTAAGTTTTTTGGCCAATTCCAAAATGGGAACATTTAAAACTATATTTGATGTATGAACTAACTTATCCAGCTGATCTTTTACAGCTTTTGTCCATTTTTTATTTCCATGCCCCAATGCCATTACTCCTATACCCGAAGTAAAATCCAAATATTCCTTATCTGAAATGTCGTATAATTTACATCCTTTAGCATGTGTAAATACCACAGGAAGGTATTTATAAGTATCCATCATATATTTTTCAGCATAGTGTAAATAATTCATAAAAATTCCCATTTACCAGAAACTTGTACAATTCTGCTAAATGGTCTTACCCCCTTTTTTATTGTAAATTCTTAATGCAATCCTGCTATATTATTCTAATAGATCATCGTACCTATCCCTTTTTTTGAAAATAATTCTAGAAGAAGACAGTGTGGCACTCTTCCATCAATGATATGGGCACTTTTGACTCCGGATTTTATTGCTTCAGCACAAGAATTGATTTTAGGTATCATCCCGCCTTTTATTATATTGTCCCTATACATTTTAGGAATATCCTCAAGCTTTATTTCTGAAATAAGAGTGGAGGAATCCTGTGTATCCGTCATAATTCCGGGTACATCTGTAAGAAGTATTAAATTTTGTGCCTTTAAAGATACCGCAATTCTAAAAGTACAGGTATCTGCATTTATATTGTACAGTTCACCCTTAATTCCTCTTGCTACACTGCTTATTACAGGAATATAGCCATCATCTATGGAATCATTTATGACTTCAGGGTTTACACGCACTATTTCGCCTACATTTCCTAAATCCACTTTAAATGAGGCTTTCCTGGCTTCGATCATATTGCCATCTATACCGCACAGCCCTATGGATTTTCCACCATAATCCTCTATTAGATTTACCAAATCCTTGTTGACTTTTCCGCAAAGCACCATCTGAACCACATCCATGGTTTCATCGTCCGTGTACCTCAACCCGTCTACAAAAATACTTTTTTTATTTAATTTTTTTAAATGGGAAGAAATAAAAGGACCCCCGCCGTGTACGAGAACTATGTTTATTCCAATACATTTCATAAGTACCAGGTCATTTATGACATATCTTTTAAGTCTTTCATCTTTCATTACACTGCCGCCATATTTTATGACTATGGTTTTACCTCTGTATTTTTGAATATAAGGCAGAGACTCTGCCAGGACTACTGCTACGTCATCATAATTCATTGCCTGCATAGGCCTCCTTTTAGATAAAAGTTCCTATGACATATAGTCTCCATTGATCTTTATATAATCATAAGTCAAATCACACCCCCAGCATCGGACATTATGACTGCCGGAATTGAAATCCAGACTTATGTATACTTCGTCTTCCGACAGTATATCTTTTGCTTCACCAGCCGAGAATTTTACAGGTTCTCCGTTTTTAAATACCATTATATTGCCTTTTGAGCTTCCGATGCAAACCTGAAGTTTGTTTATGTCAAAGTCGCCCCCCGAGTATCCAACAGCATCGAGTATTCTTCCCCAATTTGCACTGCATCCAAAGAAAGCGGTCTTAACCAAATTGGAACATATTATTGATTTTGCAAAAATTTCGCCGTCTCTTTCACTGGGTACATTTAAAGCTCTGCATTCTATGAGTTTTGTAGCACCCTCCCCGTCTTTTGCAATCATCTTTGCAATTTTTACATTCAATTTTTCAAGTACCTCTAAAAATATCCTGTAGTCCTCATTTTCTTTTTCTATCATCTCATTGCCGGAAAGTCCGTTTGCCATGATAAGTACTGTATCATTCGTAGAAGTATCCCCATCTACGGAAATTCTGTTGTAACTTATTCTCACACTTTCCCTCAGGGCTTTTTCCAAAAGATCACTGCTTATATTTACATCTGTAGTAATAAAAGAAAGCATTGTTCCCATATTGGGGTGTATCATTCCGGAACCCTTTGCCATTACACCTATTACGGCCGGTTTTCCCTGAATCTCAAATTTTACAGATAGGGTCTTTGGAAAGGTATCCGTGGTCATTATAGCTTCCGACGCATCTTTATACCCTTCTTTGTCTAATTTTTTTACTAAATGCGGAACAGAATTTTCTATAGAGTCGATATCCAGTTTTACTCCTATAATACCTGTAGATGCCACAAGTACATCGTCCTTTTCAATACCTGATTCTTTTGCTACAAGGCTGCACATTTTTTCTGCATCTTCAATACCTTTTTTACCTGTACATGTATTGGCATTACCGCTGTTTGCAATTATGGCCCGGGCAGTTTTGCTTTTTAAATGATTTTGTGTGACGAGAATAGGAGCGGCCTTTATTTTGTTCTTAGTGAAAACTCCTGCAGAATTACAGGGACTGGCGGACATTACAAGAGCTAGATCTTTTAGATTTTTTCCTTTGATTCCACAGCTGATTCCCGAAGACATAAATCCTTTCGGGGAAGTTATGCCTTCTTTTATAAATTTCAAATTCATTTCAACAACCTCCTGTAGTTTAATTAAAAGACAGCTGGCAGCGTAGTGAGGCCCTCTTTTTCTGAAAAACCCAGGGCAATGTTCATATTTTGAATTCCCTGACCTGCAGAACCTTTCATCATATTATCCAGACAAGAGATAACTATCAGTTTATTGTTGTCATCATCATAATGAAGGGAGATATGACAATAATTTGAAAGTCTGACACCACTTATTTTTGACACTTCCCCCAGCGGCAGCATTTTTATAAAATTTTCATTTTTATAGAACTGAGAGTATTTTTCATGTACCTCTTCTAAACTCAATGCCTTTTTGGGAGTTGCATAAATTGTAGATAAAATACCTCTATTTATCGGAAGCAAATGGGGGACAAATGTAAGTTTGACATTCTTTTTGAATGAATTGCTCAAAGTTTCCTCTATTTCAGGAGTGTGTCTGTGATTTGCCACTTTGTAAGCAGTGAAATTCTCGTTACAATTTACAAAATGACTGCTTTCCGTAAGTTCTTTACCTGATCCGGTTATCCCGGATTTACAGTCTGCAATTATACCATCTTCTTCTATCAGGTTTTCAGAGAGAAGAGGCAAAAGTGCCAATTCAACTGAAGTGGCATAGCATCCAGGATTGCCTATGATCTGAGTTCTCCTTATCTCGTCCCTGTTTAATTCCGGAAGACCGTACACGGATTTTTCATGTAAGCTTTTATTTAGGAAAGTCTTTCCATACCATTTCTTGTATAAATTTTCATTTTTAAACCTGAAATCTGCCCCCATGTCAATACATATTTTATTTTCATAAACTGCTTTTTCGACAATGGCCTGACTTAATCCGCTGGGCAGTGCCAAGAATATCAAATCACTTTTTTCTATAATATCCTGCTGGTTTTCACATTCAAGATCATCGGTTTGATAAAAGCCCGAATATATGCTGGATATGGGTTTACCTCTATATTTTACGGAAGATATCCCGGATATATTCACTTTATTGTGGTTTGATAAAAGTCTTATAAGCTCGGCCCCAACGTACCCTGTTCCTCCAATAATTCCTACTTGTATCAAATTTTTTCTCCTTTTCTAATATAGTATTATTTTAATATGTAATTATTATATGACTTTATGAATAAATATGCAATATTTTTTATAAAAATAAATACCTTTTTTATAATTTTATTGTCATCTAAACTGTGCAATTTTCGTATATATAAATAAAAACTTTCGTAAATTTCTTACGAAAGTTTTTATTCCACAATTATTCAACTATTCACAGACTTTATCCGGATTCAATATATTTTTCGGATCAAAGGCAAGTTTTATATTTTTCATGAGTTTCATATACTCGTCACCGTACTGGCGGAATATATATTTCTTTTTGGCATATCCTATGCCGTGTTCTCCTGAAACAGCTCCTTCCAGGTCTTCCGACTTTTTATACATGCAGTCGAATATATCGCTCAATTTCTTATTCCACTCTTCATCTGAAAGTTTATCTTTCAAAATATAAACGTGTATATTTCCATCTCCTGCATGACCAAAGCTCCTTATTCGTATATTGAACTGTTTCTGAAGATCATTTGTATATTTTACAAATTCAGCTACCCTGTTTCTTGGAACAACTACATCGCATTCATCCATATCCGTAGTAGTGGCTTTGACAGCTTCGAGGAATGCTCCCCTTGCAGACCAAACTGACTCTTTTCTCTCATCAGTGTCTGAAATATATACGTCAAGAGCTCCTTCCTTAAGGCATATATCAGCTACTTTCTCATAATCAGCCTCTATCTGTTCTTTGCTGTTTCCGTCAAAAGTCAGGAGCAGATATGCATCTGAAGAATTGTCCGGAAATTTCTTTCCCAGGAACTCTTCTGCCGCAAGTATAACTTCTCTCTGCATAAATTCTATGGCAGTAGGAACGGATTTTGATTTTATTATCTTGGGCACAGTACTTATAGCCTTGTCAAGATTCGGGAAAGGTATAAGCAAGCTTATGGATTTTTTAGGAAGAGGGAGAAGTTTTAATATGATCTTTGTAATTATTCCCAGTGTTCCTTCTGAGCCGCATATCAAATCCTTTAAGCTGTAACCGGAACTGTTTTTAACTATCTTTCCTCCAAATTCAAGTATGGCTCCATTTGGAAGTACCACTTCAAGACCTCTCACATAATCCCTTGTAACACCATATTTTACAGCTCTCATTCCACCTGCATTTGTACTTACATTTCCACCAATCGTAGCTGATTTTTCACCTGGATCTGGAGGATAAAACAAATCATGGCTTTCCACAAATTTTGCTATATCCATGAGAAGCACTCCAGGTTCAAGTGTTAAAGTGAGATTTTCCTCGTCCAATTCAAGTATATTGTTCATCTTAGTCAGATTTATCATTATACCGCCCTCTATGGGAACTGAAGATCCAACCAGGCCGGTTCCTGAACCTCTCGCAACCACTGGTATATTGTTTTTATAAGCATAGGCCATTATTTTTGAAACTTCCTGTGCGTTTGAAACTTCTACCATTGCATCAGGATATTTGCTTACTCCCCCCAGTTCATCATGGCTGTAATCGTCATTTATATTTTCACCGGTGAAGACCCTCTCTTCACCAAGTAAGTCCACAAGAAATTTTACATCGTTATCATCTAATTTTTTATATTTTTTGACACACATTTCCATGTTTTTTCCTCCAAACTAAACTTAAGATTTGAAATTCATCTATCATTTATTTATGCCGATTGAAGCAGTCCCTTTTTTGCTTTGATATTCTCTATGAGTTTCGGTAAGATCTCATACACATCTCCTATGATTCCATAGTGAGCCACATTGAATATAGGTGCTTTAGGATCCTTATTTATTGAAACAATCACATCAGAGTTGTTCATGCCTGCTACAAATTGTACTGAGCCCGATACGCCACAGGTTATTATGAGCTTGGGTTTAACTGTTCTTCCACTTAATCCTATCTGTTTCTTGGAATCCAGCCATCCTGCTTCTATAAGAGGTCTTGTACAAGCTACTTGGCCTCCCAGAAGATCTGCCAGTTCATATGCCATTTTTAAATCATTTTCATTTTTAAATGCCCTGCCTACTGCAACTATGACATCTGCTTCGGATATTTCCTCCTCCACTTTCTTCTTAGTTACTTTTAGAACTTTTATATTTGATTTAAGTTTACTCTTATCCATCTTCTGTACAGTTATCTTTCCTGAAGTGCTCTCAGATCTTTCAGGTGCATTCATTACCTTGTATCTAACTGTAGCCATCTGGGGTCTGTGATTTGGATTCAATATCTTGGCCATTATATTACCGCCAAAGGCAGGTCTTATTTGGACAAGATCCGTATTCTTCTTCATATCAAGTACTGTACAGTCAGCAGTAAGTCCTGTCTTGAATCTAGCTGCAACTCTCGGTGCCAATGATCTTCCCACAGTAGTGGCCCCTACAAGAAGAGTTGAAGGCTTAACCTTGTTTATAAAATCTTCCATAGCTGCAGTATACGGTTCTATTATAAAATCTTCGAGTTCTTCATAATCATATACAAAAACTTCATCCACGCCGTAGTGAAGTATTTCCTGAGCCTTGTCCTTTATATTATGCCCTATGAATACAGCATATACTGGATAATCATCACTTACCTTGGCTGCAAGCTCTTTGGCCTTGCCTATGAGTTCATAAGTTACAGGGTGTATATTCCCCTTTACATGATCCACATAGACAGCTATGCCCTTCCACAAGCTCTTGTCTATTTTTTCAACTTTGTCTTCTACGAATTCTACTACTCCTTTAGGTCCCTTTCTTACACACATCTTGCACATTTTACAAGCTGCATTTATTTCCAATCCACCGTCCTTGCTTTCCATTGCTCCAAAAGGACATATGTCTACCAATTCCTTTATGATTGAAGGAGTAAGTTTTTCTTTGTTTATTACCAATTTACCCATTTTCCATTCCTCCTAATAATCTATATAAATTTTAATTCCTTAAGTTTATTAGCTAATCTATCTGATAATTCTTCATTTGTTCCCTTCCAGATTTCCTTATCCTTGTTTACTTCAGGAGGGAATATTTTCTCCACCTGTGTTGGGGAACCATTCAACCCATATCTGTTCTCATCCTTATCTTCAAAATCTTTAAGGCCTAAGATCTTGACCTCTCTATCTTTTGTCGCAAGCTTTTTCTTGTAGGATGGAAGTCTCGGCTGAAAGATATCTTTTTCTACTGTTAAAAGGCATGGAAATTTTATCTCCGATATTTCCACTGTATTGGGCATATCCATCTTGACTATCATTGAACTGTCCTTTACCCCTTCAATGCTCAGCACGTTAGCTATATGGGGTATTCCCAGATTTTCTGCCATCTCAGGTCCTACCTGGGCAGTGTCACCGTCGGTAGTTTGTTTGCCGCATAAAATGAGATCTATATGACCCATCTTTCTTATTCCCTGGGATATAGTATAAGAAGTTGCAAGTACGTCAGCTCCTGCAAATTTTCTGTCTGATACGAGTACCCCTTCATCCGCACCCATCATATAGGCTTCTTTTATTACATCTGCAGCCTGAGGCGGTCCCATGCTTATCACTTTTACTTTTCCACCATACTTTTCTCTAAGCCTCAGACCAGTTTCAAGTGCAAATAGATCATAGGGATTCATCTTTGAATCAATACCCTCTCTTTTCAATACTCCAGTTACGGGATCTACTTCAACTTTTGAAGTTCCGGGTACCTGTTTTATACATACTAATATATCCATTTATAAATTACCTCCAAAATCTATATAATATTTAAAATTATTTAATTACCTAACTTACAATTACAGCAACTCCATCTGGTACAACAGCTATTTTTGCATTCTTTCCCACAATGTCATAAGCCTTGTTTAAAGCCTCTTCAACGGTATATGCATGCTGCATGTGCATGTCTTTTATAATCTGAGGATCACACATATCCGTAACCATTATGACAGTGCATTTGCTAAGTATCCTGGCAAGTATCTGTGATTCCCATTGATCCGGCACTGTTTCTCCTCTTGGAACTTTTGAAACCTTCTTCAAGAACTCCTCAGGTGATTTTACTCCGGACAAACTTTTATAAAAGCCCTCGCCGCCGTGTCCATCATTGCAGGCAGCAACCATTATTATTACACCGCCCTTCCTGCAAGTTGCCTCTGCTGCAGTCATTCCCTTAACTGACTGGTATATATTCTGATCCAGAGGGTATCCTCCATTTGTGGAAATGGCAATATCTGACTCTGCAGCATTCACCTTAGACAACCCAAGTACGAACTTGCATCCTTCCTCATGGGCCTGTTTGCTGTCACCTGCAAAGGCATTTATTATTTTTTTGTCGCTGTCTATAACAACATTTATTATAAATGCAAGTTTTGCCTTTTTGGCAGCATAGAGCATATCCTTGTGTATGGGATTGTTTTTTAGCTTTCCCGTTCTGGCATAGGGGCTTGCTATAAATTCCGAACAGTGATTGGCCATAATAGTCTTAGTAGAAGCTATGCCCGGAAGTATACTCTTTCTTCCTCCTGAAAATCCCGCAAAGAAATGTGATTCTATAAAACCCTCTGCAATCAGAAGTTCAGCTTCTACTGCTGTTTTGTTTATTATAAGCTCTCCTCCTGAAGGCAGCGTGCCTATTTTGACCAGACTGCTGCTGTCACGGGAATCATGTACTATTATATTCTCATTTTTAACTATTTCTTCTCCAAATTTATTTACAAGTTCTTCATGGGTTGTAGGCCTGTGAAATCCCGTGGCAATTAAAATTTTTATATCAATCTTAGGATTGACTGCTCTTATTCTCCTTAAAAGTATGGGCATTATTATTTTACTTGGAACTGGTCTTGTATGATCACTGCTGATTATGACCATATTTTTCTTACCTTTAACGAGTTCTTCCAATTTAGGAGATCCTATTGGATTATCAAGTGCCTTTTCAACTATTTCAGATTCCGTAAGTTCTGTTTTATAGTCCCCTGCTTTTGATTCAAGCACAGCCGACAAATTTTTATCGGGAATTTCAACCTCGAGTGTCCTCTTATTATAAGGTAATTTTACTACTGACATATAAACCATCCTCCCTATTATGTTTCAATGATGATAAAATTATGAGTAAATCAATATCAGTTAAATCCAAACAAAGGTCCGGCAAAGAAACTAATCAACCCCAATATAATTACATACACTATGCAGAATTTCAAAGTAGATGTTAATATCTTTCCTTCTTGTCCTGCAAGCCCCGTAGCTGCTGTAGCAACTGCTATACTTTGAGGCGATATCATCTTTCCTGCAGTGGCTCCTCCGGTATTTGCAGCGGCAAGCCAGAATTCATTCAGATGAAGAGATCTGGCAACTTCCACCTGAAGACCTCCAAACAATACATTAGAAGACGTGTCACTACCTGTTACAAAAGTTCCAAGTGCACCTATGATAGGGGCAATCAATGGATAGAAACTTCCCGTAGCTGCTACTAGAACCACTGATATAGATTTTATCATTCCACTATAACCCATTACTTTTGCCAGTGCTACAATGGCAATTATAGTAATAGAAGACTTGGCCATTTGTTTAAAAGTGTTACCCAATACCTTGGCTATTTCACCAAATTTCGCACCCTGAATCATTCCTCCTATGAAGGTTGCTATTATAATAAGTGTGCCTGGAGTTGAAACCCAATTAAATACATAAGGCGTTGCCCCTTGTCCAGTATAAATAGGTACTGATGTTTTTATTGAAGAAAGTGCCTTGTTTATTGGTGGGAACAGTGCGCTGCTCAATATTACGAATACAAAAACCAATATGAACGGCAGCCATGCCAAAACTCCCTCTTTAAATGAAACCTTTTCAACATTCTTGTCGGCAGTATCTTTATAAAATATCTTGGCCACAGCTATTGTAACTACCATACAGACTACTGAACCCAGTATTGCAGGCAGTTCTGCACCTAAATATTTTGCAGCTATTACTTCAGGAATTGCAAAAGAGACACCAGACGCAAGGGATATTCCCCAAAAACCCTTTATTGCCTTTACACTTTTGCCAGTAAGCATTACAAGTACGACAGGTACAATTACAATAAGTACTGATAGTTGAAGACCTACAGCATAGCTTAGCTGCGTAACATCAATGTTGGCAACCTTTGCAAGAGTTGTTACAGGAATTCCTATGGCTCCGAAAGCAGTAGGAGTTGTGTTTGCAATCAGACATATGATAGCTGCAAAAAGTGGATTAAACCCAAGTCCTGCCATTATACTGGCAGGTATTGCAACTGCTGTTCCAAATCCTGCTATGGCCTCCATGAACCCTCCAAAAGCCCAAGCCAGGATAAGTACCAAAATTCTCTTGTCTGTAGTTATGCTAGTCATCATTTTTTTGATTACATCCATGCTTTTAGTGTAAACGGTAAGATTGTAGGTAAAAACAGCGGCTATTATTACAATAAGAATAGGCCATGCAGCAAGGGCAAATCCCTCTAAAGTTGCAGTAGCTGCGTTTATAGCCGGCATTTTCCACACTACCATTGCCAGCAGTATGGTGACAATCAACGTAAAAGGACACGTTTTATGACCGGGCATCTTTAAAGCACCCAATGAAACCATAAGCCATACTATTGGTATTAGTGCTATAAGAAAAAGTAAAACTTTCAATATAAATCCCTCCCCTTAAAATATATAAATTAATTGGTACTATATATTATGATACTATGGTAATATGGTATTACCACTTATGAATTATAATATAATAATTCCTGTAATTTTTCAATGATTGTTATTTCGTTAACAAAATCAAATTTTATATGATTGTCGTAATTTTCCCATTCATATAACGTTTACAGATTAAAAAACTTTATTTATTTTTTTATTATACCAAAAATTATACATAATAGTTAATAAATTAACTATTATGTATAAAAAAACTCTTTTTGTGCCTAAAATTGAATTATACCTTGAAATATTCTTTATATTTCTACATATTTTTCTTAATATGCTTGCTGGTAAAATCCAAATGTTTCTTCATCTCATCAGAAGCCATTTTTGAATCATGTAACTTAAGGGCTCCGTATATTCTACCATGCTGTTCTGCAAGAGCTTTAAAATTTTCTTTATTCACCAATATTTTTCTTCTGGCATCTTTTAAGAACGCATCCATCAAAAAAGACATTGCATTTAAAATATTGATTATCAAGAAATTCCCAGCAGCCTGCGCAATTTCATAGTGGAATTTCTTATCAAGTTTAACATTATTTTCCTCATTTTTGGAGGTTTTAAAAGTATCTGCTATTCTTTTTAAATTCTCCAATTGTTTTTCATTTATTTTTTCAGCAGCAAGATTAGCTGTTTGTACTTCTATGATTTTTCTTACTTCCATTATTTCATCTGGTTTCCCGCCTTGCAGCATAAACATCACAGAGAGAGGTTCAAACAAAGTGTTTTCAAAATTCTCACGTATAAAATTGCCCTCACCCTGTCTGCTTTCTATAAGTCCCATGACCTGCAATGCCCTCAATGCTTCCCTTATGGAAGTTCTGCTCACTTTGAGATGCCCTACAAGTTCTCTTTCAGATGGAAGTCTATCTCCTTTTTTTAAAGTCCCGTCTATGATCATATTTTCAATCTGTTCTATGACCTGTTCGTATACTTTCGTATTTTTTATAGGAGTAAAAATCAATACAGTCGCCCCCTTTGATATGCACATATTTTATATATTACATCATTCGTCAAATTTTTTAAAGTACTTATATTGATTTCATAAACACATTGTTCCATTTGGTGTATATATCAAACAAACTCACTACATCCTGTTCGTTATAAAGCAGTATTCTCTGCTTCTTTACATTTGGCATTCTATTTATATATTCGCTGTCTTTTACTATTTTGCTAAAAGTCTTTGCCAGGTTTGATCCGCTTATGATCCCATTTTCCCTGGTAATTCCAAATTCCTTTTCCAGCGCCTTCAGTCCTATGGATTTATGAATTTCATTTTCATATTGTTTTTGCAGGTCTATGCTTATAAAATAGTCCTGTACGTTAAATCCAATATTGTATTTTTTGAAAAGGTAGTTTATAACTGTAAAATCGTTATTCCCCGAAAAAGTAACTATATATCTCTTACCTTTCTCTATCATATTCTTAAAATATTGTTTTGACAATTTGAGTATGGATTTTACATCTTTTTTATTTTCTATCATATATTGAGTGACTTTCAATTTTTCATTTTTATAATCATAAAAGCAGGAACCAAATACACCTACACATATGGGCTTTTTATATATATAGTGTTCCAAATCGAAAAAAACCGCATCTTTAATAACGCATTTATTATCGCCTACTTTTAACGAATTCTCTACCGAAGGTTTTTCCACACCAATATCATTAATTCTTTCTATCACTTTACCACTCTTTTCTAACTATTCTAATCTAGTCAATATAAATTATATGTAATTTACATCTTTTGCCTTTAATTTATAAATCATATCTTTTCTTTCAACTATTATATTTGCCCTGTTAACCAGCTCCGAATCGTTCAATATTTCTTCTACAAGTTTTCTGGTGGGATTCACACATACCGGATTGTTTACCATTTTCATCATTGAAAAGTCTCCCGAAGTATCTCCATAGGCATAGCTTTTATTCAAATCTATATTATATTTCTTTACAAGCATTTCCACGGCTTTCTTCTTATCTTCACTGTTCCACATGGAAATGACATTCCCCGTATATATATCATCTTTGTCTCTGGTGTATACGGCACCGACATAATCGTCGAATTCATGCTTGATAGCCATTTCTTTTACCAGCTCTACAGGGCTTCCGGATATGGTCAATGTTTTGTGCCCCTTTTTCTTATGCCACTTTATTCTGTCCCTAGTATAAGAATATACTCTATCTCCCTTTTGGGACACTACATTTTTAGCTATGAATTCTATCTGCGATCTATGGAGTCCCTTTATGGCTTCAATATATATACCTGCCATTTTTAAAAGGTAGTCATCGTAATTTCCCTTCCTTTTATCCCACCTATCGTATTCAGGCTTAACCTCTTTATACCATCTTTCGGCAGGTATTATTTCGTATTTGACTAATTTTTTAAAAACTTCTGTTATAAGTCCCTCTCTGTATAAAGTTCCATCAATATCAAAAAAGGCTGCAGTATTCATATCTCCGTTTCTCCTTATTATAAAATAATCCTACTCTATACTATTATTTTAGCACATATATGTAGATTAGTTTTACAAGTCCTTAGAGAAAATATTAAAAATCTTATTTTATTCAGGTTTATTGACAGTGTATATTAAATATGATATTATAAAATTGATTAATGATAATGATTTTCATTATTCATAAAATTAATTGGTGAGGTGATTTGGTGTGAGCATTTGTGACTTAAAACCCGGCGAAAAGGGATTTATAAAAAACTTAAGCGGAGATAAGAAATTAGTCAAAAGGCTTTTGGCTCTTGGATGCATAGAGGGCACTGAAATTTCGGTAAAAACATCTGCTCCCCTAGGAGATCCAATAGTTATAAATTTAAGAGGCTTCAACCTGGCAATACGTAAAAAAGATGCAAGAAATATATCGGTAAGCAATTTGAATTAGACGAACTACACCAATCGCAATATAAATATTTATAATACACACAAATGTCGGGAGGATTATTATGATTGTAGCAGCCTTACTGGGGAATCCAAATGTAGGTAAAACCTCTTTGTTCAATCATTTAACTGGTTCCAATCAGTATGTAGGTAATTGGCCTGGAGTAACTGTAGAAAAAAAAGAAGGTTATATAGACAATTCCATTAAAATAGTAGATTTACCAGGTATATATGCAATGGATACTTATTCAAATGAAGAAAAAGTATCCAAGGAATTTTTGCTGCGGGGTAATCCGGATGTCATAATAAACATTGTTGATTCTTCTAATTTAAACAGGAATCTATATTTAACTACCCAGTTGAAGCAATTTAACAAGCCTATAATATTGGTATTAAATATGTTAGATGTAGCTGAATTAAAGGGTATAAAAATAGATTTTTCGGCATTGTCTGAAGAATTGGAAGTAACGGTAGTTCCAGTTGTGGCCACAAAAGGCAAGGGAATAGACAAACTCCTTGAAATTTTGAAAAGCAGTGATTTCAAACGGCCTCGGAATAATGATAAATTTAATTTCAAGAACGAAAATGAAGCCTATTGTTATATAAATGAAATCTTAAAAAGCTGTTTGACAAGGACAAAAAAAGGTATAACTTCTGTTACTGAAAAAATAGATAAGGTAGTCTTAAACAGGTTTTTGGCCTATCCAGTATTCTTATTAGCACTAATATTAATTTTTAAATTCACCTTCAGCTGGGTGGGCCAACCTACTGCAGATGCTCTTGGAGACTTTGTAAATGGATTTCTGGCTTCACATCTGAAAACACTGCTTTCATCAGCTAGTCCGTGGTTTAGTTCATTTTTAGTTGACGGTATTTTAGCTGGAGTGGGATCCGTAATTGTATTTTTTCCGGTTATATTCTGTCTGTTTCTGGGCGTATCCTTTTTGGAAGACAGTGGATATATGGCAAGAGGGGCCTTTATAATGGACAAACTTATGAGAAAGATGGGGTTGTCGGGAAAAGCTTTTATCCCCCTCATAGTAGGTTTCGGATGTTCAGTTCCAGCTATTATGTCCTCCAAAACTTTGGAAAGTGAGAAAGACAGAAAATTAACAGCACTTTTAGTACCTTTAATGTCATGTAATGCAAGATTGCCAATATATTCACTTTTTGCATCTGCCTTTTTTGTGAATTACAAAACTACAATAGTTTTTTCACTGTACATTATGGGAATTGCGATAGCCTTCTTAATAGGAATACTTTTTAAGAACACTATATTTAAAAAAGATGAAGAACCCTTTATAATAGAACTTCCTGAATACAATATTCCTGAAGTAAAAAGCCTGCTGCTGCATACCTGGGAAAAGGCCAAGGGCTTTTTAAGAAAAGCGGGTACAATAATATTTTCAATGTCCATCCTGATATGGTTTTTATCCAATTTTAATTTGTCCGGAATGGTAGAAATGGATAAAAGCATTTTAGCTTCTATAGGCAATTTTATAAGCCCTATATTCTCACCTATGGGGTATGGAAATTGGCAGAGTTCAGTAGCACTTATAACCGGTATAATGGCAAAGGAAATTGTGTTAAGTACCATGGGAATTGTATACAGCGGGAATTTAGCTGCAGTATTACCTCATCACTTTACTCCTATTGCTGCCTATTCATTTTTAGTGTTTGTTTTGCTTTATACCCCCTGCATATCCACGATAGCAACTATGAAAAAAGAGTACGGAGGAAAGATGGCTATTTTTTCTGTAACCTATCAGCTTGTACTTGCATGGGTAAGTTCTTTTCTGGTATTTAGAATAGCCACTTTGATATTCAGCTAATTTTAGGAGGATGCATTTCATGTTGTTTGTAGAAATTGCAATAACAGCTGCAATAGTAATAGCTGCAGGTTATGTATTATATAGGAATCTTAAAAACAAATCAAAGGGCGGCGGATGTGATTGTTGTTCTACTGTAGATTGTCCTTACCGCCGTATTAAAAAGAAAAAGTCCTGACTGTATTTAAAATCAGGACTTTTTTACTATGTTTTTTACATTTCCTCGACTACATCGATACCAAGTAAATTCAATCCATTTTTTATTACCTGACAAGTTGCCTTTACAAGCTGCAGTCTGGCAAGCTTAGTACCTTCATCTTTTGTTTTTAGAATGCTGTGTGCATTGTAAAATTTATTAAAAGCCTTTGCAACTTCTATTACATATCTGGTAACTATGAAGGGCTCCAATTTATCTATGGCATTTATTATGGAGTCCTTAAAATTATTCAAAGCTTTTACAAGCTCAAACTCCTCTTTGCTGTTTAATTTGCTGTAATCCAGCTGACTGCCCGTACATTTTGTTTTTCTGAGTATACTTTTTCCTCTGGCATAACTGTATTGGACATAGGGCCCGGTTTCACCATCAAAATTCAACATTTCATTCCAATCAAAAACTATATCCCTCTCCCTGTTGTTTTTTAAATAGGTAAAGATCACAGCTCCTATACCAACTTTTTTTGCCACCTGCAGTTTATTCTTTAAATTGGGGTTTTTTTCATTTATTATTTCAAGAGTTCTCTGTACAGACTTATTTAGAAGATCTTCTAAAAATATAACATCGCCATTTCTTGTAGAAAGTTTTTTATCTGCAAACCTCACTAACCCAAATCCCGCATGTATGCATGAGTCTGCCCAATCCTTCCCCATTAATTTAAGAGTGGTAAACACCTGCTTGAAATAGAGAGATTGATCCATACCCACTACGTAGATGCATTTGTAAAAGTCATAGGTCTTTTTCCTGTATATAGCAGCAGTCAAATCCCTTGTAGCGTATATGGTAGCACCGTCCGACTTTTTCACAATGCATGGGGGCATGTTATATTTATCCAACATGACCACTTTTGCTCCCTTGCTCTCCACAAGAAGTCCCTTTTTGTCTATCTCATCTATAACCGCATCCATTTTATCCCTGTAGAAGCTCTCTCCTGCATAGGAATCAAATTCTACTCCCAATAAATCGTATACTTTCTTAAATTCCTTAAGACTCAATTTCTTAAACTTTTTCCAGAGTTTTACTTCTTCACTGCATCCATCCTCCAATTTTTTGAAACACTCTCTCGCCTCTTCATTGAGTTCAGGTTCTTTTTCAGCTTCCTTATGGAATTTTACATATATTCTAAGAAGTTCCTTTATGGGATTTTTATGAAGCTCCTCTTCATTGCACCACTTTTTATATGCAACTATAAGTTTTCCGAATTGAGTTCCCCAATCACCCAGATGATTTATCCTGGTACAATTGTAACCTTCAAAACTCATCATTTTATAGAGAGAATTCCCTATTGCAGTACTAAACAGATGTCCTACATGAAATGGCTTTGCAATATTTGGTGAAGAGTACTCAACAACTATATTTTTCCCCTGCCCTATGGAAGAGCTGCCATATTTATCCCCTTCTTCTAGTATTTTTGTCAATATATTTTTTGTAAATATGCCCTTATTCACAAAAAAATTTAAATAGGGACCTTTGTTTTCAATTTTCTCAAAATAATCTCCTTCAATTTTATTTTTCAGTTCCTCTGCAATTATATTAGGTGATTTCTTTAAACTCTTTGCCAGTTGAAAACATGGAAATGCATAATCTCCCATTTCAGGTTTAGGAGGTATTTTTATCAGATCTTCTATAAAATCCAATTTTAAGTCCACGTCCAGGTTTTCTTGAATTTTCTTTGCCAACAGTTCTTTATAATCCATACTTATGCTAAATAAACACGAATTTATTTAACACTTTTCAACTCCTTCCATATTAATTAACATTCCTCGGTTTCAATTCTGGATTTATGTATTTTCAATTATTTTTTATATCCATAAGGGTGGTTTTTATGCCAGTTCCATGCAGTTTCAATAATTGTTTCAAGAGAGTTATACTTTGGATTCCAACCCAGCTCCTCTCTGGCTTTTCTGGAGGAAGCTACCAATACGGCAGGATCTCCAGCCCTCCTTGGTGCAACTTCTGCTTCTATTTTTTCACCAGTTACCTGCCTTGAAGTCTCAATTACTTCTTTTACAGAAAATCCCCTTCCATTTCCAAGGTTATATGTTTTGCTCTCGCCGTCTTCCATTATCTTTTTCAATGCCAGAATATGGGCATCTGCCAAATCGGTAACATGTACGTAGTCTCTTACACAGGTTCCATCCTGGGTATTGTAATCATCTCCAAATACAAATATTTTATCTCTTTTTTTCAAAGCTACCTGAAGTATTATCGGAATCAGATGGGATTCAGGCCTGTGATCCTCTCCAATAACCCCATCTACCTGTGCACCCGCAGCATTAAAGTACCTAAGTGCGGCATATTTTATTCCATATGCCCTGTCGCTCCACTTCAATATCTTTTCAACCGTAAGTTTGGACTCACCATAGGGATTTGTAGGGTCAGTTTGTGCATTCTCTAAAATGGGAATACTCTTTGGCTCCCCGTAGGTGGCCGCCGTTGAAGAAAATACTATGTATTTTACACCGTATTTTTTCATTGTATCTATCAAATTCAAAGTACCCCCTACATTGTTTTGAAAGTACCTTATGGGTTCATTTACACTTTCTCCAACCAGAGAATAGGCTGCAAAATCTATCACCGCCTCAATTTCATTTTCCTTAAAAACCTTATCCAATGAATTTTCTTCTCTCAGATCACCATTATAGACCCTACCGCCCAATATGGCATCTCTGTGACCCTTTTCGAAGTTGTCAAATACTATGACTTCTTTTCCATTTTCCAGCAGCCTTGCCACTATATGGCTGCCTATATATCCTGCTCCACCGCAAACCAGAATCGGCATTATAAAACCTCCTAAAAAATATATAATAATATATATTTTATATCTAAAATCAGTTCATTTCAATTGATATTCCAGTCGTTTACTTCTGCTTGAATTCTGACCATATAAGGTCATAAGTTTTTGTAGCATTTCCCACGTCTCTGAATCTTTCAGCCCTTTTCAGCTCTGAGTCAGGTATAAATACCGCCTTGTTATTGAGATATTTCTTTGACATATATTTTTTAGCTGCTTTGTTTGTATTTATATATTCGTTAGCCGTAGTAGCCTCGTTGCTTATTTTACCGTCCAGCATGAAGTTTATAAATTTTTCCGCATTTTCTTTATGGGGCGCCTTTGACGGTATTATAAAATTATCTTCCTCTGCATTCATTCCCTCTTCAGGGTACACTATCTTGAATTTAGGGTTTGACTTAACTGCTGCCGATGCCTGTGAACCATACATAAATCCTACTGTGGTATCGCCGTTTATAAGGCTGTTATGTGGAGTATCCGCATCGAGAACCTTGACGTTGGGTTTTAATTTAAGCAATTCCTGTTTGGCCTGTGCCAGCTTTTTAGGATCTGTTTCATTCATTGAATATCCTAATTTTTTAAGTGTCATTCCAATTATTATTCTCGGATCATCCACAAGCACCAGTGAATTTTTAAGTGCAGGGTTCCACAGGTCTTTATAACTTTTTATCGGGAAATTCACCTTTTCCGAATTATAAACTATCATTTGACTCCCCAGAGTATACGGTATGGAATACCTATTGCCTTTGTCATAAGGTTGGTTTAAAAACTGCGGATCCACATTTTTGTAGTTAGGTACTTTTGATTTATCTATAGGCTGCATTAATATATTTTTTTGTTTCCCCATGACTTCAATAATGTAGTCGCTACAAATTACTACATCATATTCAGAGCCCTTGGAAGCCTGAAGTTTTGCAAGCATCTCCTCATTGGTGGAAAAATTATTATAATTCACTTTTATACCGGTTTGTTTCTGAAATTCATTTACTACTGAATTAGGTACATAATTGGCCCAGGTAAATAAATTTACTACTTTTTCATCACTGCTGGATGTAGGCTGACTTTGAATACTACAGGCAGACATGGTAAAGGCCAGACAACTGCTTATTATACCCAAAGCTAAAACTTTTAACAATTTTCCTTTCATCAATTAGATTCCTCCTTGATTCTATTTATTTTAATAAATTGCACCATGATCAGAATTCCAAAAGTAATTAAAAGCATCAAAGTGCAAAGTGCATTGATTTCCGGTGACAATCCGAACCTGAGCATGGAAAATATTTTTATAGGTAAAGTAGTGCTTTCCGGACCGGATACAAAAAAGTTTATAATAACATCATCAAAAGACAGGATAAAGGCAATCATAGCTCCCGCCAGTATTCCAGGTAATATAAGCGGAAAAGTGATACTTGTAAATACTTTAAATCTATTTGCCCCAAGATCCATTGCGGCATCTTCAATACTGTGATCGAATCCTGCCAATCTTGACTTTACTATTATATATACGAAAGGCATGCTAAAGGTTGCATGGGATAAAATCAAAGCACCTATGCCAAGAGGCAGTCTTATCTGGGAAAAATACATAAGAAGGGCTATTCCCATGATTACTTCGGGAATAACGATAGTTACATTTAAAAGTCCCTCTACCAAACCCTTCCCTCTAAAACTATATTTATATAGTCCAATGGCACCTGTGGCACCAACTACAGAAGAAATTACCGTGCTTGCAACTGCTATAACCAGACTGTTTTTGAACGCAATTATCACGTTTAAATCCTGAAACAGCTTTCTATACCAGTCCATGGTAATCCCCATCCATGCAGTTCCTGCAGATGATTTATTAAATGAATAGACAACAACTATAAGTATAGGCAAATACAGATATATAAATATCATTCCAATATATATTTTAGAAATCCATCTGAAAATTTTAGATTTCATTAGAAAACCTCCAAGTCAATTTTCTTTCCCAACAATTTTATACCGACACCTACAATAATTAATATACCAACCATCATTGCCACGGATACAGCTGCCCCGAAAGGCCAGTCCCTTGAAACTAAGAATTGATTCTTGATGAGATTTCCTATAAGCATTACCTTACTTCCACCCATGAGATCACATATGTAAAAAAGCCCGAGAGAAGGTATAAAGACCAGAATGCATCCTGCAACTATTCCAGGCATGGTAAGAGGTAGAGTTACCGTTAAAAAAGCCTTAATGGAATTTGACCCCAGATCTTTAGCTGCATCTATATAGCCTTTATTTACTTTTTCTATGGACGTGTAAAGAGGAAGTACCATAAATGGGAAAAGTGCATATATCATGGCCACAAGTACTGCACCATACGTATACAGCATTTTTAGCGGCTCAGTAATAAGTCCCATTTTGATAAGGACATTATTTATAAGTCCTTCTGTACTCATGAGTATCATCCATGCATAAGTTCTTATAAGAGAGTTCGTCCAAAACGGAATGATTATCAGCATTATAGCAAGCACACGGAACCTCTTTGGTATCTTTGCCACTAAGTAGGCAAAAGGATATCCTAAAATTAGCGTAAACAAAGTGGTTATAAATGCAATGGAAATGGAATCAAGAAAAATTTTGAAGTACAGCGGAGAAAAGATTCTCCTGTAATTATCAAATGAAAATACTACATCGATCCCACCATTTACACCTCTTTGAAGAAAACTTATAAAAATTATATATACAATCGGTACTGCCATAAAAAATATCATCCATATAGAAATTGGAAATATAAAAAAGTTCTTTTCAATTTTTTTAATCAACTTGCCATCACCTTTTCCCGACAGTGATATCCATTGTTTTCTTCAGAGTTTATTATTACTGCATCCTCCGGGTTCCAATATATCCATACTGATTCATTTATTTTCGGTGTTTTCAGAGATCTGTTATAATTGGTTGAAATTATTTTTCTCCCGTCTTCCGACATAAAGATAGTTTTTATACTAGATCCCAGATATACATTTTCCCTGGTCACTGCTTTGATATTAAAATGTTCAACAGCTTTCAGGGAATATTTTACATTTTCTGGTCTGACAAGTACGCATACATTGTCTCCAACTTCCAGCGATCTATTGTCTGCAGCTATCTGCAAATTTCCTGCCTTTAATGTGACCTTATCCTCCCAAATACTGTCCACTGTGGAATCAAATAAATTGGATTCACCTATAAAAGCAGCTACGAACTTGGTCCGTGGTCTTTCGTATATGTCTCTGGAATCGCCCAATTGTTCTATAGAGCCCGCATTCATGACAACTATTCTGTCGGAGATATAAAGAGCCTCTTCCTGATCATGAGTTACATAAATAAAAGTTATCCCCAGCCTCTGCTGGAGAGATTTCAATTCACTCTGCATTTTTTTCCTGAGTTTAAAATCCAATGCACTTAAGGGTTCATCCAATAACAATATTTTGGGATTATTTATAAGCGACCTTGCAATTGCAACTCTCTGCTTTTGCCCGCCGCTTAATTGATCCGGCATTCTTTTCTCATAACCACCGAGCTGTACCAACTCCAGCATTTTAGTCACACGTTCTCTTATTTCCGGTTTTGAAACCTTTTTGACTTTCAAACCGTAAGCTATGTTTTTATAGACATTCATATGGGGAAAAAGAGCATAATTTTGAAATACCGTATTGATATTGAGCTCATAGGGCTCCTTATTTTCTATATGCCTGCCGTTTAGCAATATATTCCCACTAGTGGGTTTTTCCAGACCTGCAATCATTCTCAAAATAGTAGTCTTTCCACATCCGCTTGGACCAAGTATAGTTAAAAATTCACCTTTTCTGATATCCAGGGATATATTTTTTATCACTTTCTGGTTATTAAAAACTTTTACTAGATCAACTAGCCTAAGTATGTTGTCCAATTTTTCCACCTCCAGATTATAATATAATTATTAAGAGATTTTCTCTTATTATTATATTATTTTATTTCCCTAAGTCAAAAAGCTTCTGCCTCTGTACAGAGGCAGAAGCTTTTTTCTGCAGTCCCTACACACCTTGCGGTCATTAAAGCTTCCTTTAACATCAATTCCTAGTTTTTCACTCAAGTTTAACTAAAAATAATAATATCACATTACTATTCTCAAGTCAATTATGTATATGCAGCATTAATTTACATCAATTTAAAATTTATGGAAATTTATAATCACATTTATTTCTATACGTCATAAATTAATATTGAACAAATCTTAATCTAAACTAATATTTTTAGCTTAGGGAAATAATATTAGAACAGTTACATTAGGGGGAAAATCAATATGGAAAAACTTTGTCATGTAAATGTAGGCAAAACAGTAATTGTAAAACAGCTTTTTTCAAAAAACTTACTTAGAGAGAGAATGATGGCATTGGGCATCACCAAGGGAACTTTAATAAAAGTGGTGTTAAAAGGCCCCGGTGATAATTTGACTTTATATAAAATAAGAGATACTTTAATTGCCCTTAGAAAAGAGGAAGCATCTCTAATAGCAATTCAACAGGTAAATTTTAATCAATGCTGTAAAGGAGAATGATATGGGTTTAACTTTTGAATCTACAAGAAATAAATCTCTCAGGGATACCTTCAACATCAAAATTAGAGAAAAGACCTTTGTAGTAGCACTGGCCGGAAATCCGAACACCGGCAAGAGCACTATATTCAACTCCCTTACCGGCCTTCACCAGCACACTGGCAATTGGCCCGGCAAGACCGTGGTAAATGCCCGGGGAAGCTATAAGTACAAAGACTCGGATTTTTTAGTTGTTGATCTGCCAGGCACTTATTCAATATTTGCATCCTCCAGCGAAGAAATAGTGGCAAGAGATTTCATATGTTTTGGAAATCCCGACGTCATAGCTGTAGTTACAGATGCTACCTGCCTTGAACGAAATCTAAACCTGGTATTTCAAATAATGGAAGTTACAAACAATGTAGTACTGTGTATAAACCTGATAGACGAAGCGAAGAAAAAGGGAATATTTATAGATGGAAAATCCATAGGAGAAAAACTGGGCATACCTGTAATTCTGTCTTCTGCCAGGAATAACATAGGTATAGATGAATTAAAGGAAAGTATCTACAATATTGCATCCAATAAAATAAAAATAAGATATAACCCGATAATATATAAAAACATAGAAGACAAAATAGATAAAATAAAGAAAACCGTGGAAAAAAATTTCTCAAACATAAATTCAAGGTGGCTTTCTATAAGACTTATGGACGGTGATGAAGATTTTCTCAATTCCATGTCAAAATATCTTGACAAAGACAGCCTCCACCATGTAAAAGAATTTACGGACGAATTGTGTGAAAGTATGGACAGAGAAGCTTTAAGAGACTATATAACCGGGGAAAATTACAAATTGGCAGAATTCGTAAAATTGAATTATATTAAAGCATCAAATAAAAATAACAGCAGAAGAATCAACCCTGATCTCATAATCACTTCAAAAAGATTTGGAATACCGATTATGCTGATAATGTTATGCGGGATTCTATGGATAACAATAAAAGGGGCAAATGTACCTTCTGAATTCCTGTCCAGCGTGCTGTTTGGCTTCGAAGATACACTTTCAGGCTGGTTCATCGGGTTAAATGCCCCGAAATGGCTGTATGATATATTGGTCTTGGGAATTTACAGAACCGTAGCTTGGGTTGTATCCGTAATGCTCCCGCCCATGGCAATATTTTTCCCGCTGTTCACATTGCTTGAGGACATCGGATATCTGCCCAGAGTTGCCTTCAATATGGATCATCTTTTTAAAAAAGCCTGTGCCCATGGAAAACAGTGCCTTACCATGTGCATGGGACTTGGATGCAATGCGGCCGGAGTAATAGGCTGCAGAATAATAGACTCCCCCAGGGAAAAACTTGTAGCCACTGTAACAAACAATTTTGTTCCCTGTAACGGAAGGTTTCCCACACTGATAATAATATCTTCCATGTTCTTTGCCGCAAATGCCGGTTCCTCCAAAATAATACCTTCCGTTGTCATAACTCTCATCATATTGTTTGGCATATGTATGACACTGCTCATATCATATTTATTGTCCAAAACTCTATTAAAAGGTGTCTCATCCACATTCACCCTCGAACTTCCACCTTACAGAAAGCCCCAAATCGGAAGGATAATATATACTTCTATAATAGATAGAACCATATTCGTACTTTGGAGGGCGGTAATAGTAGCAGCTCCTGCCGGGGCGGCCATATGGATATTTTCCAATATATACGTTGGAAATATGAATATAATAAACCATATAGTCGTATTTCTGGATCCATTGGGAAAATTCATAGGTATAGACGGATGCATATTGGCGGCTTTTCTATTCGGCCTTCCGGCAAATGAAATAGTGCTTCCCATACTTCTTATGCTGTATCTGTCCACAAATACAATGGTAGATGTTGAAAGCATAGTATCATTAAAACAGGTATTTTTAAACCACGGATGGACATATCTTACAGCCCTAAACACAATGCTCTTCAGTTTGCTTCACTGGCCCTGTGCCACTACTCTTCTCACTATAAAAAAGGAAACTGGAAGCATAAAATGGACATTGCTGTCAGTGCTCATACCGCTGATAACTGCTTTTGCGGTATGCTCATGTACAACACTGATATATAAAAGTATTCATATACTTGTATAATTTAACTACATTAAAAGTCGGGTGGATTTTCTAGACCAGCTGAAAATCCACCCGACTTTTAATGTAATATATACTTAAATCCTATTTTAAATATTTCATCTCTTCTTCAATACTGTCGAAATCCACTTCTTCCGGTTTTATTACGGAAGTGTGATGTTTCTTCTTGTACCAAAGCCACAATCCTATAAACAGTGGAAGACCTATATAGGATGAAATCACTCCGCTCCAGTCTATCTTAGCAGCTCCAAAGTAGGTGATTCCCTGACCTAATATAACTATAATGCACAGCGTAAGAGCTATAACCGGCCCAAGCGGGAATAATTTAGCCTTGTATTTCAGCTTACCAAAATCCCTTTTTTGTACTGTATAGGCTTTTCTAAAACGATAGTGGCAAAGTGCTATCCCGAGCCAGGCTACAAACCCTGCCAGACCTGAAGCTGCCACCAGCCATACATAAACTGTAGATTCTGCATAAAGCCCTGTAAGAAAACAAGCAGATGCCACTATCGTGGTAAGTATCAATGAATTTACCGGTACTCCCCTTGAATTAACCTTTGCCAGCCATGCAGGGGCTTTCTTACCTTTGGCCAGAGAATATAACATCCTAGTAGAAGCATACATTCCAGAATTTCCTGCAGATAACACCGAAGTCAATATAACAGCATTCATAAGAGAAGCTGCACCAGCTATTCCCGCTCTTTTGAATACCAACGTGAAGGGACTTGTTTTAACACCTGCATCCATATAGGGTATTAGAGCCCCGACTACAAATATGGTACCTACATAAAACAAAATTATTCTCCAAAATATAGTATTTATTGCCCTTGGTATATTTTTTTCAGGGTTTTCACTTTCACCTGCTGCTATACCTACAAGTTCAGTACCTTGAAATGAAAAACCCGCAATCAGGAATACCATGAAAATTGATTTAAAGCCTCCAACAAACGGAGCTTCTCCAACGGTAAAATTTTTCAATCCAACCGGTTTCCCGTTGAATATGCCAAATATAGTTGCTATCCCAATTATTAAAAATACGATAACCGTAAAAACTTTGATCCCTGCAAACCAGAATTCAGATTCTCCATAAGCCCTTGCGGACAGTAAATTAAGACCTACAATCAATGCTAGAAAAGATATGCTCCATATAATGGCAGGTGTATTTGGAAACCAGTACTTCATTATGAGAGCTCCAGCTACCATCTCTGCTGCCACGGTTATGGACCAGTTGTACCAGTAATTCCAACCCAGTGCAAAACCTAAAGCCGGATCTACAAATTTTGTGGCATAAGTTTCAAAAGAACCTGAATCCGGCATATATGTGGCCATTTCTCCCAGGCTAGTCATCAAAAAATATACCATGACTCCTATACAGCCATAAGCTATCAGTGCTCCTCCTGGACCTGCCTGTTTTATAGTAGCTCCCAGTGCCAAAAATATGCCTGTTCCTATGGCTCCGCCCATAGCAATCATGTTTAAATGTCGTGCCTTGAGTCCTCTCTTTAGTTTATAAGTATTTTTTTCAGTTAATCTTTTCGCTGTATTTGCATTTTGCATTTTTATTCCTCCCTATGGGTTTCTTAAAATTCCCATAAGTGAATTAACCAAGATGAGCATTAAAAAATACCTTGAGAGTACACCCAAGGCAATTAAACATAAAATATTAATTCCGCAATGAATGATAGCTCTCCACAATAAACTCTTGTGACAGTCCTGTACATATTCTATACAAGCCCAGCTATTCAGCCTTAAAGCATCGGTTAAATACTTCGGCAAAATTTCCTTTCAAATTGCTTCAATGTGCTTAACTCCACAATCCTACTCTTAAATTTTGCACCTCTATCCCAGCTATTCACTTACAATAAGTACATTATGAACTAAAAGTAAAGTTTAGTCAACATATTTTAATGATTTTTTAAATTAAATATTGAATATATCTCTGAATTAATATATTATATTATATAGAACAAAGTATTAAATTATATTATTTATCAGGAGGTAATTTTTATGACATCTTTAAAAGGTACAAAAACTGCTGAAAACCTAATGAAAGCTTTTGCAGGAGAATCTCAAGCAAGAAACAGATATACTTATTATTCCTCTATTGCAAAAAAAGAAGGATATGTTCAGATTTCCAATATATTCTTGGAAACTGCCGGAAACGAAAGAGAACATGCCAAGAGATTCTTTAAATTTCTAGACAGGGATTTGCACTGCGAGGCCGTAGAAATAAACAATGCATCTTATCCGGTCGCACTTGGAGATACCAAGACTGTTTTGAAAGCAGCTGCCAATGGAGAACATGAAGAAGCCTATGAACTATATCCTTCCTTTGCCGATACAGCAGACAAAGAGGGTTTTCCTGCTATAGCAACTGTTTTTAGAAAAATACTGGAAGTTGAAAAACATCATGAGCAGAGATATCTGGCACTGCTTAAGAATGTGGAAAACGGCACTGTGTTTAAGAAAGATAAACCTTGTAAGTGGATATGTACCAACTGCGGATATATTTATGAAGGTACATCTGCCCCCCAGTTTTGTCCTGCCTGTGCTCATCCTCAATCATACTTTCAGCTGTTTGTTGAACAATTTTAATAATACTTATCAGGGGAATCACTATTTAGATGATTCCCCTATATCTATTCCTGCCATTTTCATTAAATAAAGTGCATTCCTTGTAGTCGAAACTCCTCTTCTGAGCTTATAGTCAAATTTAATCTTACCATCTTCATAATACTCTGCAAAATGATAGTTTTTTACCCTGCTGCCGCTCTCTTTCTCCATGTCGGCAAGCTCTAGATCGTGTGTGGATACCATTCCGCATGTTTTACCAGCTGCAAGGTTTTTTATCAAAATTTTAGCCCCCAAATGCCTGTCGATGGAATTTGTCCCCTTAAATATCTCATCTAAGAGAAAGAATACCTGTTCACCCCTCTTACAGGCCTCCACAATTTTTTTTATTCTAAGTATCTCCCCATAAAATGAAGAGATATTTTCTTCTAGGTTATCACTTATTCTCATGCAGGTGTAAATTTTCATTATGGAACAGCTAAATTTTTTTGCACGAACCGGAGCCCCTGCATATGCAAGTACTAAGTTTATGCCTGAAGTTCTGAGGAGAGTGCTCTTTCCCGACATATTGGATCCCGTAATCAATAATATATTGGAGGGCTTTTTCAAGGTTAGATTGTTACACACGGCTCTCCTTCCCAAAAGTGGGTGTGCCATGGAATTCGCCTCAAATACAAGCGGTGTATCCAAGATTTTGGGAATGACCCAGCTGGGATGGTCAAAAGCTATGATTGAAAGGCTGTTTAACATCTCAAATTGACCTACTGTTTCAATCCAGCTATAAATTAGCCCGCCATTTTCCACTCTCCAGTTTTCAAAGGCAAACATGCACTGATAATCCCACAGTAAAAAAATATCAAGAAGTATGTATAAAATATTTCTTCTCTGGGATACATTTTCTGAAATTCTATTTAAATCATGCAGTTTTTTTACAGCATCAATTGATGGTTCACCTTTTTTATAAAGCACTTCTTTTAAGGAATTCAAATAGGTACTCTGAAATTTTTCATTTGATATGAGAGATATGATTTCTCCATATACCACAAGGCTGTTTCTGATTTCAGCCACATTGCCTAAAACATTGAATCTATTTTTTGCACCGGGTATGAGCAGAGCTATCTGCACTGTAACTGCCGCATAGCTTATATAGTTCCCAAACAAATGAAACGCAAAGCTCATGATTATAAATGATATAGTCACAATGGGCATTATTTTGAATAAAATCTTTATATATTTATTTCTGTAAAGTGGATTCTCCATTTTCAATATATCCCTTATTTTCAATATATCTTTTCCACCATTTTTTATAAAAGAAGCTTTCGCCTGGAAATGCTGCCTCCATTTCAATTTATGCTGCAATTCCGACACTGCTTCCTGCCGTTTTCTTACATCTTCTTTACTTCCAATATGTCCTAGAAGTATGTCCTTTAATTTTCTTTCTCCAAAATACGTCTCACAACAGCTTATCCATTGAAACAATGAGTCTTTACCAAATAAATCCAGATCTTCTGAATAGCTGTGATCTCTGTTCCTGAATTCATCACCCCTCTTGTCAAATTTTGTCCAATTATCTCTTATTCTGTTCAATGAATCGTCATTTATACTCCACAGCTTTTTCACAAAACTTATATTTTCCTTCACTTTGTAATGATTCTTTACAACAAATATAAAAAGTATTAGAAAAGCTATAAAAACGCTGCAGCTCATATAATAAAGTTTTTTTGTGTAAAAAACTATAGTAAGAGACATTCCCACAAGAAATATTAAAAACCTCAGTCTGCTTATACAGAGTACATTATTTTTCTGCCTTTTCATGAGATTATAATAATGCTTTTTTCTCCCGGAGTAAATTTTTTCTATGTAATTCAAACCATTACCTCTCTTTCTTCCTCAAAAGCTCACTTGGTTTTAAGCTTTCAAAATAATCTTTAATTTTCAAATCCATACCTAGTATATGATTTGTTATCCAATTATATATGAAATTCAATAGTTTCAATACTGCGTCCTGCTGATTTTCATCAATTTCTTCTAGATCCAGATTTTGAATTTTATTGATGAATCTATCATGTACCCTTTTTTGTTCTTCATATCCCGGGTAATCATACATGCTCATTACTTTTTCTTCATCTTTAAAATGATAGGCGGTATAGTCTTTCAGATCATCGACCAAATCCAGTATTCTATCAAAATAATCCAAGCGGTTTTCATCTGTAGCCAATTTATATATGGAATTCCCTATTCCAAAGAGCTTCTTGTGTTCATCATCTATCCTTTTTATCCCACAGCTGTATTCATCTTTCCAATCAAACATCCTTAAAGTCTGCCTCCTTTAAAAATTAATGTTATAAGCTTGTCCACATCATACTGTAATTATAGCAAATTTTGAAATTACAAACCAGTTGAAAGTTTAACAGCTGCTGGTAATTCACCAGCAGCCTACTTAAAATTGCTACATAACCCTTCCCGGAATAACGGCATCCAATATTCCAATAACTACTGCAGCTAAAATAGCTCCTAATATTGACACTCTCATATTTGGAACCAGAAATTGAGTTATATAGAGAATTATGGCTGCAATTACAAATCCCTTTATTCCTTTTCCAAAAGGAGATGCATCCACTCCCATAAATCTTTCAACTATATAGTCTATTATACTTATAACAACTGCTGCACCCAGATAAGACCATAATCCCGCTATTCTAAAACCAGGTGTCAAAAAAGATGTTATTGCAAGCACGATCAGTGTTAAAATAAATCTCAATATATAACTGCCTACAGTAGATTTTGAATCTTCTGATTTCCTCTTCATATCGTCGGCCATAGAAGTCACTCCTTTTTAATAAAATATTATTTGTGCAAATATAGTTTTACCTAATATGCAAAAAATATTTAAGAATAATAAAATTTTAATTATAAAGCCAGATGAATATCCATCTGGCCTTTAGATATATATTTATTTTATTTTAAGCCCTGTTCATAAGCTTCAATCATTTTCTTGACCATGTTTCCGCCTACTGAGCCTACTTCCCTTGATGTAAGATCTCCATTATATCCTTCTTTTAGGTTTACTCCCACTTCTCTGGCTGACTCCATTTTAAACCTATTTAAAGCCTCTTTAGCTTGGGGAACTAAAACCCTATTCCCTCTGTTGTTTGCCATGATTGAATTCCTCCTAACTTATATATTATTATTTTGTATTACATATATAAGTTTGCTCCATATGAGAATTATTACTCTATAGAATTACATGAAATTGAGATATGTTATGTCATAAATAGAAATTACTTTCAAAATCCAATTTACAATTAAATTTTATTTAGAGTATAATATAGTATAAACTAAAAACAGGCAGGTGATGACATTGTATAAAAAAGGAGATTTTCATTTGCATACAACAGCTTCCGATGGAAGATTATCCCCTGAAAAATTGGTTGAAATGGCTTCCCAAAACAGCATGGATATAATTGCAATAACAGATCATGATACTGTATCCGGCGTCAATGAAGCTTTAGATGCAGGTAAAAAAGCAAAAATTAAAATCATTCCGGGAATAGAATTGTCTACTCTATATCAGAATAAAAGTGTTCACGTATTGGGATATTTTAAAAGTATTTCCGATATATCTTCGGAATTTAAAAATTTTCTAAAAGAAATGAGTATATACAGAGAGAAAAGGGCAAAAAAAATAGTGGATAATTTATATAAATTCTTCAATATAAAATTGGACTATGAAAATATTCTCAAAAATGCCCATAATATCGTGACAAGGCCGCATATAGCACAGGAAATAATAAACGCAGGCTACAATTACAGTTTCAATTATATATTTACAAATTTTATAGGCGATGACTGTCCTGCTTTTGTCCCCAACAAGAAATTGACCACTGAAGAGGGGATAAAACTACTTAAATCCTTAAATTCCCTGGTGGTTTTGGCCCACCCTGTCCTTATAAAAGGTGTCAATATGGATGATCTGCTAAAGCTTCCATTTGACGGTATAGAAGCAATCTATTCCATGAACAGCCCCTCTGATACCAAACTGTTCACAAGATATGCAAAAAAGTACAATAAGATAATAACTGCAGGATCTGATTTTCATGGTATGCCCAGAAAGGGCAGAGATGATCCGGAACATTCCCACGTTATAGGTGAAGTCTATCTGGATGTAAAGGGAATAGAAATATTTTTAAATAAGCTAAACAGTATAAAATAATCCATGCAACTGCCTCTGGCAATTGCACGAATTATTGAGCCTGTTATATTTCATTTAAAAAAGCCGTATACCCTTTTACAGCTTCATATATATCCGCTTTACTTGCCACTTCCCAGGGAGCATGCATGTTTTGAAGTGCTATACCGCAGTCTATAACCTGCATATTGTATTCTGCCAATATATAAGCTATTGTTCCGCCGCCGCCCTGGTCAACTTTTCCAAGTTCTGCAGTTTGCCAGTACACGTCATTCTTTCCCATTACATTTCTAATTTCTGCTATATATTCGGGGTTTGCATCATTACATCCCGATTTGCCCTTGGCACCGGTATACTTGTTAAAAACTATACCTTTCCCCAGATAAGCCGCGTTGTTTTTATCCATGACAGAAGGATAATTTGGATCAAAAGCCGCACTTACATCTGAAGAAAGCATTTTGGAATTGGTCAGAGCTCTTCTGACTTTTAAATCGCTGTACTTGCCGCAGAGGGCTGCAACTTCTGCAACGGTATTTTCAAAAAATCTAGACTGCATTCCAGTAGCTCCTACGCTTCCTATCTCCTCTTTATCTACCAGGAGGGTCACACATGTCTTTTCAGGCTTTTCTACTTTCATCATCGCATCAAAAGATGTATATGCACAAATTTTATCATCATGTCCATAAGCCATGACCATGCTTCTATCCAGCCCAAGATCTCTCGCTGCCCCTGCAGGAACAACTTCCAATTCTGCAGATACAAAATCTTCTTCTTCAATGCCGTATTTTTCATTCAACAGTTTCAGTATATTTTGCTTCACTCTATTTTTGGCTTCCTTATCCTTGATTGGAATGCTTCCCACCAACAGGTTCAGATCTTCACCCTCCACCACTTTAGAGCCTTTTTTATCCATTTGTTCACCAGCCAGATGTATCAGAAGATCAGATACTCCAAATACAGGATCATCCTTTTTTTCTCCTATCACAACTTTGACTTTGGTGCCGTCTTTCTTCACGACAACTCCGTGAATAGCCAGCGGCAGTGTAACCCATTGATACTTCTTTATCCCGCCGTAATAATGTGTGTCAAATAGAGCTAAATCAGTATCTTCATAAAGTGGGTTCTGTTTTAAATCAAGTCTTGGGGAATCTATGTGCGCCCCAAGTATCCTCATGCCTTTTTCTATATCTTTGTTTCCAATTACGAAGAGTGCTAAAGTCTTTCCTTTGTTATTGGCATAGATCTTATCTCCCGGTTTCAATACAGCCTTTTTATCTATAAGATCCTCTATGTTTTTGTAACCGTTTTTTTCAGCTCTGGATACAAATTCCGATACACATTCCCTCTCAGTCTTACATTTGGATAAAAAGTTTTTGTATTCATCTGATAACTTAAAAAGAGATTCAAAATCTTTTTTTGAATACTTATCCCAGGCATATTTATACTCTTTAATCAAATCCTTTGACACTTAAATCTCCCCTATCTATAATTTATTTATTATCAACTATATTTTATCACAAAACATAGGAATCAACTTATTTTTTGTATTTTTTATTAAAATATTTAAAGATCTCAGAGCCATTTTTTCCTTTTGAATATACATATCAGAATTATAGCTATAAAGGTCATAATTATAATTACATAATGGCACCCGTTTTCCACCTCCATAAACGGTACACCCTTCAAATTAGTGCCATAAATGCTGCTTATAAGATTTAAAGGCAAAAATATAGTCGCTATTACAGTAAATATTTTCATGAGTTCGTTTGTCTTATTGGCTATTTCCGATTCAAAAGCCTCCCTTACCATGGCCAGATCTTGAACCAGGCTTTCGAGGGAAATCATAAGTTTCTCTATCTTCTTACTCAGGCTCACAAAATACTTTAAACTTTCTTTTTCAATGACCAGGTTATCATTTATAGTCAAGCTATCCCCTATATAGATCAGGGGGCTTAGATATTTTCTTATTTTATAGACCTGTCTTCTTAAAGTTATCAGATTGTCTATTTGATCCTGCCTCGGATCTTTCAATATATTTATCTCAATTTTATCTGCCTCCACTTCAAGTGCAGAAATTATATCGTAGTTTTTCATAACTATTCTGTCCAGTATACAGTAAAGAAGTATTGATGGCCTGGGATTGTCTTTCAGCACAAAACAATTTCTCCAGCCATTTATATCCTCTATCAAATTTTCAAGTATGTCAATTCTGTATTTATACACTGTTATTATGTACTTCCTGCTTAAAAAAACGTCCAATTCCCTGGGAGCAACTATTCTCTCCATGTAATTCAATACGTTGAACACTATAAATATATATCCGTTAAAAAAATTTATTTTTGATTCCTGAGAAAGACTCTTGCACTCATCTATGGTATTCTCGTCTACGGTTAAGAAATCATTTAGTTTTTCAACCTCATCTATATGAAGTAGTATCCAATAATGCCCATGTACAGTATCAAAGGATTTGCCAATCTCCTTGAAGTTATTATCTATATCCAGTACCTTCATAAAAAACACCACCAGATATTAGTTTGTTAATTTAATTAAGAAATAATTCACTGCATGAAAAAAAAGGGTGTAAAAAACCCTTTCACCGCCATATTTTTAAAATTCAATCCGAAATAATACTGTCCACAAGTATATCATGTTCTTCTCTGGGAACTTTATCCAAAATCTGAAAGCTGTAGGCCAGAGCTATCTTCTTAGAATCACTTCCTGTCAGTTTGAGAAATCTGTCATAATATCCTCCACCGTATCCAACTCTTCCTCCACTTCTGTCAAAAGCGATACCTGGAACATAACACAGATCTATCGCGGATTCCTTTACCCTTGAATCCATATTTTCCGGCTCAAGTATCCCATATGCACCAATTTTGAGTTCGTCAAAGCGGCGTATTCTTACCGCAGCCATTCCCCTCTCCCTGGATATGGTTTTGGGAACAGAAACATTCTTGCCGTCCTTCAAGGCTCTCTTTATAATCCTGTGGGTATCAACTTCCGTTCCAAAGCTTACAAATATGAATAAATTTCTGGCCTCCCTGTACTCCCTGCTCGACAGAACTTTTTGTGATATTATATCATCCAATGCTTTCCTTTCAATATTGGACAAACTGTTCCTTTTCATCTTGATCTTTTCCCTGATATAGTTCTTGTCTATTTGCATGATCTTCTTTTCTCCATTTCCTGTATTCTTCCGCTTATAACGTCAACAGGACTTATACTTGATATAAGGCTGTATCTGTAATTTGCTGCCGCAGCTTCAATTATAACAGCAAGATTTCTGCCGGGCCTTATGGGAATTTTTATTTTTCTCACCGGAACACTCAGAATATTCATGTACTCCTTATCTATTCCAAGCCTGTCATAATTCTCATCCTCTTTCCACTGCTCCAAACATATTACAAGACTGATCTTTTTGGTTTTAAGCACGGAACTCAACCCATAAAGTGCCGGAATATCAATTATTCCCATGCCTCTAACTTCTATCATGCCGGATGTAATATATGGCGAGGTACCGTGAAGTATTCCATCTATGCGCTTTATATCCACGGCATCATCAGCTACCAGCCTATGTCCCCTCTTTATAAGTTCCAGTGCGGTTTCACTTTTGCCTATGCCACTTTCACCTGTTATAAGTATACCTATTCCATATACGTCAACTAGAACTCCATGGAGTCTCGTTTCAGGTGCAAGTTTATCGTCTAGATAATTCATAAGCTTATTTATAAACCTTGTCGATATATTATCAGTTCTAAGTATCCACCTTTTATTGGAAATCGCACTTTCCAGAAATTCTTTATGCGGTTTTAAATTTCTGGTAATTATGGTACAGGGATTGTAAAATTCAAAATACTTTTCAAGCCTCTTTTTTCTGAGTTCCGGCTGCATTGCATCCAGAAAACTCCATTCAGCTTTACCCACTATCTGAACTCTTTTATTTGCATAATAATTGTAAAATCCGCTAAACTGAAGTCCCGGCCTGTTTATATCACTTTCAGTTATTTTATTCACTTTGTCTCCTCTGGCTATAACTTCTAAATCTAAATCCTTTATAATATCTTTTACCGTTACCGGCATCTTATCACCCCTTGTGATTCATCTCATAAATTAATTATATCAAAAGGCATTGAGGGTATCAATCTCGGACAGATTTGCCTAATTGAACAAACTGCCTATCATAGAGCTTCATATTGACATTTATTATTAAAATTTATTATTTTTATTAAAATATACAAAAAACTTTTAGACATTATTTTGTTTTAGAAAAATTTTCCATAGCATTTTATATCAGTATATACAGACACATTTTTCTTTTTTTCCACATTTTTTCCACAGAATAATCCACACCTTATCTACAGAAATTATGTTTATTTTTGTAATTTGCTGTATTTTAGTGACTAATAAAAGATATGTTTATTTTTTTATTATCTGGTAAAATATAAGAGTAATAAAGTTACCTTGTGGGGGAATAACGATGAAAAATGATTTAGCAAATTTGGATACTAAAATAAATGATCTAAAAGAAACTTTGTATCTATTGATAAAAAATGGCAGCCTTACAGATGAAACAGTAGTTAAGTGCAGTGAGAAACTGGACAAGCTAATTTTAGAATATCAAAAAAGGGATACCGTTAGTTAAATTTTTTAACATAGTTAAAATAAGGGGCCGAAGCCCCCTGTTTTCAAAATGTTTTTTAAATTTTTTCACCTGGCACAGGATTTAATAATATTTGATATTTTACCCGAATAAAATATATATTCCATGTGGAGGGCTCTCGTAAGGGCTACATAAAGTATCTTCTTATCCAATTCACTTTCAGTATAATTTTCTTCGTTACAATTGTATATTACACTGCAGTCAAATTCCAGACCCTTTGTCATATAAGATGGAATTATCATCTTTTCTTCTTCCAATACATTGTCGTTTTCCCTGATTAACTTCCAGCTGTAAGCACTATATTTCTTTAAATAATTCCTGATTTTTCTACATTGAGTGGAAGTTTTTCCTATAACTGCTATGGTACTCTTACCATTTTCTTGGACTCTCTTTACTATTTTATCCAGTTTTCCACTAAAATCCCTGTTGTTTGTAAATTCAAATATCCTAGGTTTATCACCATGCCTCAAAGTAGGTTTTACAGAGCTGAGATTGTTTTTCTGAAGTCTAAGCACTTTGTTGGCAAATTCCATTATCTCCACTGTAGAACGGTAGCTCTGGGTCAGCTGAAAAAATTTTGTACTTTCCTTAAAAATATTTTTTGAAATGTCATTCCAATCGGATATGCCCCTATAATCATATATGCCTTGGGCAATATCCCCCACTATGGTCATAGAAGCATTTGTGCTTATTTTCCTTAAAACTGCCATTTCAAAATTACTGTAATCCTGTGCTTCATCCACAACAAGATATTTATATTTGAATTTTTTAGGCACTCCCTCTATTTTAAATTTCAAATAGCAGAGAGCTGCCAGATCGTCGCTGTCTACAATATTATTTTCAACATTCAATTTTGTTTCTCTTACCAGGTTGTTCCAGCATGTTTTAGAAAGTCTTTTTGCTATGATCTTTTCAAATACTTCTTCTTCTGTCAGAAAATTTTCATAGAGTCTAGATGTGTCCACCTCAATCCAGCTATGAAAATAATCATCAAAATTTTTTCTGGCCTGGGTCATTATATGTACCCTCTTCCTATCCCTTTTATCATATATGTTTCTAATCTCTTTTCTTCTATCCGGGCCGTCTTTCACAGTTCTTTTCAATCTGGCAATTTGATAATCATAAAGAAAATCTACCTTATTTATGACCTTTCTTATTTTATCGTCTATTTTCAGTTCAAAATATTTTTTTATTTTGTACTTTTTTTGATTGGCAGGCAGATACTTCATATCCTCCGAATACAGCCTGCATATTTCACTTTTGTCAAATAGAATATAATTGTCTACCTTTATATCATCTATGTTTAAATCTTTTTTTTCAATATATTCTATGTACTCGTCTATCAATTCCCTATATAAAATACTTCCCTTTATGCGGCTGTTCAATGTTATGTTCTTGATGGAAGAATACTGCTTGTTTTCAAGTATATCCGACAGCTTCTTACCCTTTGAATATATTTTGCCTTTAATGTGTAATATTTTACTGCACATGCCTTCAAAAGTCATCTGTTTTACCTCATCTATCCCCAAATCCGGGAGTATATCCGATATGTAATTCAGGAAAAGCTTATTTGGTGCTATGATCAAAACATCTTTCCCATTTAACCTGCCCTTATATCTATAAAGCAAATAAGCCAGTCTATATAAGGCTACCGTAGTTTTTCCAGAACCGGCGGCACCTTGAAACATAAGAGTCATGTTCTTTTCAGCTCTTATTATATTGTTTTGCTCTTTTTGAATAGTTGCAACTACATTTTTAAGCCTGTTGTTTACACTCTGGTTTAAATTTATCTTTAGAAATTCATCTACTAGTGGATTCCCCTCTTCCCTATTGGATTTTAGAACTATCTCATTTATGCCCTCGTCAAAGGCATCTTTCAATTCTCCGTTTTCAATCAAAAATTTCCTTTTCAGGCTCAGTTCCCCGTTTACTATGCCAACGGGAGATCTGTAAAAAGTTTTCCCCTCCACGCCACTATAGTATAAATCCGCTATGGGAGCTCTCCAGTCAATTACTTTTTCATCTCCATTTTGTATATCTCCAAGCCCAAATTTACCTATATAAAAAGTTTCCTTTTCATTTTTATATTCTCTAAAATCAATTCTTCCAAAATAAGGTTTTTTTCTGCTCTCTTCATACTTTTCAAGACTTTTATGGGTAATGCCATAAAGTTTTTCTTTTGTATCGAGTTCCTCATTATATTTCCCTTTGGCCTGCTTTCTCAATTTGTCTATAATTATCTCCAATTTTTGATCATTTTGCCTCATATCTTTTATTTCTGATTCTACCCATTTTAAAGTGTCCTTTAAATGTGTCCTTTCTATTTTCATTTCACCAGAATCTATGGACAATATTATCCCTTCTCTCATTCATTATACTCAAAGATAATTTTATATTTAACATTATAGCATTTTTAAAACCGGGAGATCTAAATTGATCCTTTAATGAAATAAATGTATAATTTATTTATCGATGGATACAGGAAGGAGATAATATACTTGGCAGTAAAAGAGATATTACAATTTGGAAATAAATTATTGAAAAGAGTCAGCAGACCGGTAAAAGAAATAAATTATGAAACTTTAAAAGTTGTAGAAGATCTCAAAGACACGCTGGATAATAACCCCGGTGGTGTCGGACTTGCTGCTCCTCAAATAGGAGTACTCAAGAAAATTATAGTCATAGATTTAAAGGAAAAAGATTTCAAGCCTATAATTTTAATAAACCCCAAAATAATCAAAAAAATAGGAAAGCAGGAAAGTGTAGAGGGCTGTTTAAGTTATCCAGGCTACGAGGGGATTGTAATAAGGCCAAAAAAAATCCTGGTAACATATCAGGATATAAAAGGCAGTGAGATGACCTATAAGGTAGATGGTATTTTATCCAACGTATTTTGCCATGAAATAGATCATCTATTTGGCATCTTGTATACAGATAAAGCAAAAAAAATATATAAGGTAAAAGACTCCAACTGAAAATAAAATAGAATTGTCCTGAAATGGGCAATTCTATTTGACGTTCAACTTAAAAAAACAATTCATAGATACTTTACATAGATACCTTTTGAACCAAATCGTTTGCCAATCAAAGGCAATTCTACCTTTTCATATATGAGTACCTCCTCCTCCATTTCAAGTCCTCTTTCCACATATACATTTACACCTTTGTAGCTGTACTTGTTGAATATCTTTCTGCTTCCCTTGAATTCCTCTGAAAATTCTATAATTATATCCCGCACTTCCATAGAACAGCACCCTCCACCTGCAGAAATAGTTTTAACTACAAAATCTCCGCCTTTTTCTTTCGCATAATCAAGAGCCCTGTCATCGATAGTCAGTTTCACGATACCAACTCCTTTACTGTAATTTAAAAGTGATCAAAAAAATACAATTCTCTTTTTCCGTCAAATATCACATATCCGTCTTTTTTCTCTATGCGAGAGTCTCTTAAAAGTTTTTCTATATTTATAGAAAACTTTTCTATATGATAATTTTTTGACAGCACTGTGCCTTTATCCTTTATTTTTTGTTTTAAAAGTTTCTCTTCATTTTTATTTTTATATCTCACAAGAAAATCAGGGAGCCACCTTTTTTTGTTGAATTTAAGATAATCATATTTTATTATTTCATTTAATTCAATGCTTTTTTCATTTAGGAACTGTTTTTCAAATTCTATAAATACCCTGTAATATTCCACAGATGATATATTTCTGCTAAGATATCCATTTTTATAAAAAAACATGCCGAGTTCATAATAAAAATCAAAAGCCGTTTCAAATCTGGCCACAAAATAGTCCACTATATGTATAAATTTTCCAGAATTATAGTATTTATCTACTACCTTTTCCACCCTTTTCAATATAACAAGCTCCCTGTAACTTATGCTGTCAGTTCTCAAGATTTCATAAGGGGCATAGGGGGAATACACCATACCCCAATTTTTTGCCTCCTCCCTCATTGAAGAACCTTTTAAAAGTTTCAGAAAACCAAGCTGAATTTCATCCGGCCTTAAAGAATACATGTCATTGAAGGATTTTTTGAATGATTTGAAATCTTCTCCTGGAAGCCCTGCTATTAAATCGAGATGCTGTCTTACATTGTGATATTTTTCAACCTTTTTAACTTTCTCTTCTATTTCCTTAAATTTAACATACCTGTCTATATTGCTCAAAATCTCATCATTTGTAGTCTGAACTCCTACTTCAAGCTGAATTCTCCCTTTAGGGGCTTTTTGAAGTAGTTCTATTTCATCGCTGGTAAGGACATCTGCTGAAATTTCAAAGTGAAATGTAATATCCGTATCCAAATCTATTATAAATTTCCAGAGTTCAACAGTAAACTCATGATTGCAGTTAAATGTTCTATCTACAAACTTTATAAGACTTATATTTTTTGTTATCAAAAACTCAAGTTCTTTTTTCACTCTTTCGACGTTGAGAAATCTGACACCTTTGATAGTGGAAGAAAGGCAGTATTTGCAGTTAAACGGACATCCTCTGCTGGATTCATAGTAAATTATCTTGTGCCGGAAATCTTCTTCTAGATCATAGGGAAATGCTATTTTATCCATATCCATTAATTTTCTTGGTTCATTTAAAATTATCCCGTCCTGCCACCTAAAACAAAGGCCCTTTATATTCCTGAAATTTGAAAAAACACTCTCATTTGTCATTTCCTTTGAATTTTGAAAATATTCTATCAGAAATTTTACAAATTCACTGTAAGTTTCTTCTCCTTCCCCTATTATTACATAATCTCCCGCAGTACTTTTCAAAAATTCACGGCTGTCATAGGATACTTCCGGTCCGCCGTACAAAATTTTGATTTTGGGGTTTACAAGTTTAATGAGTACAGCCAGGGATTTGACATACTCTATATTCCATATGTAGCAGGAAAAAGCCACTATATCAGGATTTTCACCCATAATTTCCTCCAGTACCCTTTCCAGTATGTCATTTATGGTAAATTCTCTTATAGTGCAGTTATAATCAAGCTTTTCAGTATAAGCCCTTAAATATCTTATTGCTAAATTGCTGTGAATATATTTTGAATTTAATGCAGTCAATAATATCTTCATATAATATTTTAGTTTGCCTCCAAATCATCATGATTTTTAACCAGCGGATTTTTTTTCCTGGCTTTTATATAATAAATTCCATCTGAATTTCTAGAATCCAGAATTTCAAAATATCCGTCCAGCAGTTTTAAGGTATTCTCCTTAGAACTGTTTTTTAAAATATTAAAATCTCTTATTTTTATCTTTTTAAGCTTTCCGCCCGGTATTGCTATCTTTATATCACCATAGAAAATTTTATTATAGCCCTTGTCTATATCCCATATGTGTAAAAGTCCATTTTTATTTAAATATCTATGTATGTCCATTATAAAATTTTTCTTTTTAAAATTAAAGCACATACGGTCAAAAGAAAAAAGCATTATGCAATTATCATAATAGTTCTCCCTTATGTTTTCCTGTTCATCCTTCCCGTTTATATATTCAACATTTATGTCATCGTTAAACTGCTTATATATATTATATACTATACCCTGATTGCTAAGTCCTATGTCCAGTAAACTTCCCTTAAATATCTCGTTTTCCATATTTATAAATATACTTTTATTCAATTAAATCACTGTCCCCCGTAATATTCGGATAAAATACATAATATGTTATTATCTACTGTATATGTTCTGTAAAAGAAAAAAAAATCCTCCAATCTATGGAAGAATTTTAGAATTTTTGATCTCGTTAAAGTATTTTACCATAAACCCTGCCGTAGTTCTCTCAGCTTCTCTTATAATAACCGTGGATATTTTACTATATCTTTCCTCTCTAGATTCTATATTCCTATTTTTTATATAAGTGCTATTTGCCATTATGGCATTATTTTTTATGAAATCATCCACCTTTTCATACACTATAGGTGATTCATTCGTAGTAAAGGAGTAATCCGTCAAAAGCCTGCCTATTATCCAGAGTTCAAATTTTCTATGGCTGTTTAAAAGTTTGTTATTCACATGCTGCGGCACTGTAACATCCTGGACAAGGTGGCAGGATGCTCCAAAGTAGAACAATGCCCTTTGAATTTCTCCGCTTTTTAAAAACTGCATTGATTTGCTGTAATATTTTTTGCATTCTGTAAGTGCATCCGAGAAGCCATATAATCCTCTGCCCCTGGTTATATGATAAAAATGATTTGAACTTTTAAAATCCTGATCCGCCCAGGTGACTCCAATATTCAAAGCTCTTACATATTTTCTAAAAAAATCATACTCTTTCGAATATCCATTGATTTTCAATATCTCTATAGCCTGTATAATTATAAATTTATGCACAGTGCAGTTGGTCTTCATAATCCTCTTCTTAAGTGGGTTTACCGCAAAGAATATACCTTTAACAGCACTTCCATAAGTTTTTTCAATTCCATGTTTCATCCAAAAATAATCTCCTCTTTAAATATAATATTATAATTCTAGGAATTTTGATTTTTTAAAATCAATATAATGCTGAGTATTACTGTTAAAAGTAAGTATAAATAAATATTCCTGCCAATTTCCGTCCCTGCGTTGACCTTACCTCTTTTTATACTATATAGGTAACCTTCTTTCTCGTCAAGTATCATCAGTGATTCATCGCATATCTTCATGCTGGATATTATTGAATTTTTTCCAAGCTCAATTTCTGCCAATGGAGAACCTGCACCGCGGGAACTATAGATCATATTATCCGAATTATCGTAAAAAAATATACAGTCCTTTGATTTCAAGTTTCCACTTGAATCCACAGCTATGGACCCAAGTGTTCCGACATTCTTGTGCTGATACAGCGGAGCCGGCGGATTCGTACTCGGATGATTGTCGAGTACGAATTGCAGCGGTGATCCCTTCACACTTTTAAACTTCGGAGAAATAACAGGGTCTCCGCCGCTGTAGTCCGGCCACCCATACCATATTCCTTTTTTTATCTCATATATGTAATCCGTGTCTCCTACAACAGGCCTGCTGCCTCTATTTTCCATGCCTCCCACGCTGCATATGAGCTTATTTGTGCTGGTAAAATCCATTCCGTTTATATTTCTTATTCCCCAAGCAAAGGTTTCACTGTTTCCATTATTTATATCATAGGTTATAACAGAAGCGTTTCCTGGAAAATGTTTTGGCACTATCTGGCCTTTCAGACTCCTTGTATTGTAGCTTTGAAATGCCCCTCTCCTGTATTTTCCAAAATTGATTCCCCCTAAAGTTATATCCTCCGGAGTTACATCATGGGCATAGAAATTTTCCTTAACCCATTTATTATCATCCCCAACTACAGCAGAATTAGTTGCAGACCCTATGGAAATATATATACAATCTCCATTTATTCTCAGCAGGCTGTCCTTATAGTCACCGTAATTGGGTATATTCTTTAAAAGGACCGTATTTTTACCCTGCTTTAAATTATAACGATATATTTTATCCCCTGAAGAATAATATAGATTATCTTTAGAGTAATCTATACTGTGAATATCCAATACAGGGTCTTTCATTATATCACGGCTCTTTCCGTTCTTCCCTATAACCTGTATTCTGTCCTTATAAGCTATATAATAATTGTTTTTCTCATCTTTGGTGAAATCAACCGAGCCCTCTAATCCACTGTATTTCAAATTGCAGCTCAGAGCATTATCTTTCAGCTCAACCTGAATTTTAGGATGTGTTTTATTGAAGTAAAATTGAATTGTAAAAGCTGCTGCGGATATAAATATAAGTATTGATAAGACTTTTAACAATTTTTTCATAAATATAATACTCTCCCCAAATAAAGATCCTAGAGTATTATATTAAAAAAAATTTACTCATATGAATGTTTAGACCAATGAAAATAAAATAATATCTGTCATTTTTAAATTCCCGGCAGCATTTAAATGCACTCCGTCAATATAATACCTTCTCTGTCCTTCTCCATTTACATCGATAAAATTTGAATAAAAATCTATTATACCGATATTATAACCTCTGGAAAATTTTATTATACCGTCATTTAACTTCTTCAAATTTTCATTTATATTGATAAAGTCAGACATAAATCCCCATTTTTTTCTTGCCCATCCGGTACAAACTGGTATTGACAATCCAAATACAGGTTTTACGCAATTTTGCATAAGCTGAAATGCCATGGAAGCAAGATTTGATGTAATTTGCTTTATGTCCAAGCCCCATAAAAGATCGTTTATCCCGCCCATGATCACGGCTTCATCGGGCCTGTTTAAAATAACATCATTGTAAAGTCGTGAAAGCATGCCATTTGAAGTATCCCCTGATATTCCTTTATTTATAACTTCAATTCCAATTTTATCTTTTAGAACATTAGTCCAGGACTGCTCTCTCTTAATTCCATATCCATAAGTTAGACTGTCCCCTATACATACAAGTTTCATTCATACCATCCCCTATATTAATAATTCTAAGCCTTGATGTTTTTATTAAAGCTTAGAATTATCAAAATTGTATTCAATTTTAATTAATAGAATTAAGCGCTCTTTTTTGAGAAGCCAGCGCAGCTTCTTTAAAAGCTTCGCTTATTGTAGGATGCGGGTGTATTGTAGTAATGATTTCGTCCAATGTAGATTCAAGTCTTATGGCTAGTGCAGCTTCTCCTATAATATCCGTAGCCCTTGGTGCCATGACGTGGGCTCCTAGAATTTCTTCCGTTTTTTTATCCGATAAAATTTTTACTATCCCGTCGGTTTCTTTGGAAATCACAGCTTTGCCGTTGGCTCCCATCGGGAAAATCCCTGTTTTATAGTCAATTCCACTTTCCTTTAATTGTTCCTCGGTAAAACCCACCGAAGCTACTTCAGGTTTTGTATATACACAAGATGGTACAGCCTTATAATCCATTTCAACATTATGACCTGATATATTTTCAGCGGCCACTACACCCTGTTCGGAAGCAACATGGGCAAGCATAATCTTCCCTGTACAATCCCCTATGGCATATATGTTGTCTATATTGGTCTTCATATGATTGTCCACACATATATGACCTTTTCCCGTTTTTATCCCAATTTTCTTCAAATTGAGATCTTCTGTATTCGCCTGCCTTCCTATGGCTACCAACACTTTTTCAGCTTCCACGCTTGCTTCCTTGCCTTTCCTAATAAAGTAAACTTTAAGCCTCCCTTCTGTTTTTTCCACTTTAACCACTCTACATTCGGTATTTAATGAAACACCCTGTTTTCCCAATCCTCTGGCAATCAAACTTGAAATTTGCCTGTCTATAGGCGGCAGAATAAATGGAAGCATTTCTAAGATAGTAACTTTCTTTCCAAGGGAGCTAAAAAGGCTTGCAAATTCCACTCCTATTACTCCGCCCCCTATGATCACAATTGTTTCGGGCAGCGACTTTAAATTAAGTGCGTCAGTACTGTCAAGCACGCCTTCAAGTCCTATTCCGGGTATTAATGGTGCAAATGGTACGGAACCTGTAGAAATCACTGCATCGTCAAAATAAATTTTTTCAATTTCACCTTCTTCTTTTGTAACTAAAATGGAATTCTCAGTTTCCATTTTTGCGGATCCTTTTATTACACTTACCTTATTGTAAGCAAGCAGGCTCTTTACTCCTGAAACAAGCTTTTTTACTATTCTTTTTTTCCTTTTCTGAAGATTTTTCCAGTTTATACTAACTTCACTCACATCAATTCCCATATTCCTGCTATTTTTAATTTCACTGAACAATTCTGCAGAATAAAGTAGTGTCTTTGTAGGTATACATCCTACATTCAAACAAGTTCCACCGAGTTCTGCCTTCTCAATAAGAGTTACCTTATTTCCAAGCTGGGCAGAACGTATGGCGGATATATAACCACCCGGTCCTCCACCTATCACCACCACATTCCTGGGTTTCAGGCCTTCCGTTTTTCCGGTGTTATTTTTCCCATACTCCTTCTTTTCTCCCTGACCTGTCATTTCCAGTTTTGGCATTGCATTAAAGCAGCTCATTTTCAAAAACCTCCCAAATCGAAATTCATTACATTCTGCCTCAAAGTACAAGCAATCCGGGTTTTTCTACATACTGTTTGATTCTCTGCAGAACCCGGGCTGCATAAGCTCCGTCTATGGCCCTGTGATCTGCTGTAAGCGACATACTCATAAGCGGTCTTACAATTATTTGCCCGTTTACCACTACCGGCGTATTCACAATCTTATTAACTCCCAAAATAGCTACCTCGGGCTGATTTATAATAGGGGAAAAAGTATCTATACCGAACATACCTAAATTTGTTATGGTAAAAGTTCCTCCAGTTAAATCATCCGGGACCAATTTATTTTCCCTGGCTTTTTCTACAAGCTCATTGAATTCAGCTGTAATCTGTCTAAGTCCTTTTATATCGCAATTTTTTATTACGGGAACAAGAAGTCCGTCATCCAGGGCAACTGCCACTCCCATATTTACATAGTCTTTTAAAATAAACGCATCCCTCTCTACGGAACAGTTGGCCAGCGGAAATTCTTTAAGCACCTGTGAAACTATCTTTATAAGTAAATCTGTATAGGTAACTTTGAAGATATCTTTAATGCTGTTTTTTAGCCTTTTGAGTTCCGAAGTATCCATAGTCATATTATAAGTGACAGCAGGCGATATACTGGCACTTTTCTTCATCCTCTCCGCAATTACTTTCCTCATATTGGACATCTTTACTGTTTTTTCGCCTCTGTTTGAAGTGTGCTGCATTTCCACTGCTTTAGATGTTTTAGAAGCTTCAAGTATATCTTTTTTCATTATCCTTCCATTTTTCTTTATGCTTGAAGGATCCACATTCAGTTCTTTTGCCAGCTTTGCAGCTGCAGGCGATACTTTAACCCTGTGAGTTTCAATGTCTGCAGTATCAATGTTTTCATCTTCAATTTTTTCTTTGGTACTGGTTTTATGGGCTGCTGCCTTGCTGCCTCCAGCTTCCGCCTGTTTTAAAAGCCCTGAAATGTCTTCATCTTTACCGGCTATTATTGCAACCGGCGTAAGACATTTAACAGTTTCGCCTTCATTAACAAGTACTTTTCTGAGCACACCGTCCTCTTTGGCTTCTATTTCATTTGTAAGTTTGTCAGTCTCAACTTCAAAGAGAATTTCACCTTCTTTTACCGTCTCCCCTTCATTCCTATGCCAGTTTACCAAAGTTCCCTCTTTCATAGTCATCCCAAGCTTTGGCATTACTTCAATACAACTCATTAAAAAAACCTCCTAAAATCTGAATTACATATTCAAATATCCCTATAACGTTTTCTTTACAGCAGCCGATATTTTATTTGAATTAGGCAGTACATAATTTTCAAGTTTAGGCGAAAATGGTATCGGAACATTATAATTTCCAATTCTCACTACAGGTGCATCCAGATAATCAAACATCTCTTCACTTATCACTGCGGATATTTCTCCGCCAAAACCACCTCTCTTAGCTTCTTCGGTTACAACTACCACCCTGTTGGTCTTTTTCACTGAATCAAACACTGTATCTTTATCAAAAGGGAAAAGAGTTCTCGGATCTATCACCTCTGCATCAACACCTTCCTTTAAAAGGTCTTGAGCTGCGGACAGGGCCTCATCGACCATTCTTCCTGTGGCTATTATGGTGACATCTTTTCCTTCTTTTTTTATATCCGCAGTTCCAAAAGGTATTGGATCTGCATTTTCATCTACTTCACCTTTTTTAGGATAAAGACCTTTGTGTTCAATAAATACAACAGGATTGTCATCGTCTATCGAGGTAAGCATCAATCCGTATGCATCTGCCGCTGTAGTCGGATAAACCACTTTCAGACCGGGTACATGCGTAACCCAGGCTTCAAGACACTGCGAGTGCTGGGCTGCTCCCTGAAATCCAGCTCCACATGGTACTCTCACTACCATGGGCAAATTTATTTTGCCGCCAAACATGTACCTTAATTTTGCTGCCTGATTTGCGAGCATATCCATTCCAACGGTCATAAAATCCATGAACATAAGCTCTGCAATGGGTCTTAGCCCTGTAGCAGCCGATCCGATTGCACATCCTAAAATGGCACCTTCAGAAATGGGTGTATCTCTAACTCTCATCTCTCCAAATTCTTCATGCATACCTTTACTTACGCCGAAACATCCTCCAAAAGGGCCCACATCTTCACCAAAGAGCAGTACATTCTTGTTCTGTCGCATCCTGGTGCACATAGCATCTTTTATTGCCTGTGAAAAACTTATTCTTGACATATCTATCAAACCTCCTCTTTTATATCGCTGTATACGTCTTCAAATACAGAATCCAGTTCCGGCTCAGGGCTGTTCATGGCAAAATCAACTGCTTCCTTAATCTGAGCATCGACAGATTTTTTCATCTGCTGAATTTCCCTGTCACTTAAAACGCCTTTTTCCTGAATATATTTTTCAAAACGCGGAATAGGATCCTTTTTAAGCCATGCCTCTTGTTGACTTTTTGGTTTATACGGTGCAGAATCTCCTTCAAAATGTCCTCTCTGCCTGTAGGTCTTACATTCTATTAAAGTTGGTCCTTCACCTCTCCTAGCCCTTTCTATGGCTTTTCGGGAAGCAGCATAAACTGCTACAGCATCATTTCCGTCTACTGTAATTCCCGGTATATTGTAAGCTTTTGCCCTTACAGATATATCTTTTATATTCTGGTGTCTTTTCTGCGAAGTTGATATCCCATATCCATTATTTTCACAGACATAGACAATAGGCAGCTTCCATACACTTGCCATATTAAGCGATTCATGGAATGTACCCTGATTTGTGGAGTCATCCCCAAAGAAACATACACATACCTGATCCGTTCCCCTGTATTGAGCACTCATTCCCGCACCCAAGGCTATATCCTGACCTGCACCTACTATACCGTTTGCACCAAGTATTCCCTTTGTAGCGTCGGCAATATGCATTGAGCCTCCTTTCCCCTTGCAATATCCGGTGGCTTTTCCAAAGAGTTCGGCAGCCATGTACTTAAGTTCTCCCCCTTTGGCTATTATATGGCCATGACCTCTGTGAGTACTTGTTATATAGTCGGCATCGGTTAGATTTTCGCAAACTGCAGAGGATATTGCCTCCTCTCCTATATATAGATGCACAAAACCTGGAATTTTTCCCTCTGCGAAATTGTCTTTCGCCATGTTTTCAAATGCCCTTATCTTTAACATTTTGTCATAGATATCTATAAGCTCAGTATCTTCTACATTTGACCTTTTCTCTATTTTTTCCAAAATAATCCCTCCCCATAAGATTAAACACATATGAAAATTCAGCATTTCTTCTTTCAGTCTATTTATTCACGAAGCAATATTCATGCCAAGTGTAAAGTTCAGTACTAGAGACCTAATTTTGCCAAATATTCAGAGAACATTTTTCATAACGGGAATTATTTCTTTCCCATTTTGGGAATGAAAAATAAAATCTCTATTATCATTTCAAATTATATTTCTTGATTTTTCTATATAGTGTTGATTTACCCATATCAATCAGCTTGCTTGCATCTATTACATTACCATTGCACTGCTGCAGTGCTTTAACGATAAGTTCTTTTTCCACCTGTTCTGCAGTTTTTATTCCACGTTTCGATTTATCTTCAAGGATTATATAATCCTCGTCATTTTTAACACTTTCCACTATATATTCAGGTATTAGGGAAGCTGTTATAATTCCATTCTTGGATAGATAATATGCTCTTTGAACCACATTTTCAAGTTCCCTTACATTCCCGGGCCAGTTGTAGTTTTTTATGATATCTATAAACTCTCTATCCACGTGTTTCACCTGTATTTCGTTTTTCTTACTCAACCTGTTTAAAAAGAAATCTACAAACATTTCTATATCTTCTCTCCGCTCTCTTAACGGAATTAGCCTCAGATTAAACACGTTTAACCTAAAATACAAATCGCTTCTAAAATTTCTTGCATTTATCTCTTTTATAAGGTCCCTATTAGTGGCTGCCACAATTCTAACATTCAGATTTCTCTCATATTTTCCACCAATCCTGGCAACAGTATGATTGTCCAAAACCCTCAGAAGTTTCGATTGAATTTCAAGAGGTAATTCTCCAATTTCATCTAAAAATATAGTGCCCCCGTTTGCAAGTTCAAACTTACCGGGATTTCCCTCCTTGGATGCCCCTGTAAAAGCGCCTTTTTCATAACCGAACAGTTCACTTTCTACAAGATCTTTCGGGAGTGCCGCACAGTTTATGGCCACAAAAGGTCCCCTACATCTTCTACTACCATTGTGAATAGAATGGGCAAACAATTCTTTTCCCGTCCCGCTTTCACCTGTTATCAATACTGTACATTCATTTTGGGCTATTCTCTTTCCATCTTCAATTATGTTCATCATTTTATGATTGCGGGTGAGTATACTGTTAAAATCATATTTAGAAGAAAAACCTGCTATTTTGTTTACCACCCCCCGCATGGTATCTGCCTCTTGTACAACAATTACAAAACCAGTATAATCTTCGCCCATAAGGACAGGGGTCACACTCACATTACATTCTATTCTTCTGTTTTTTATATAAAGACTTACCTCTCTATAGGCAATCTTTCCACTGCCGCCCAGCTCATACATATCTCTGGTTATATCTTTAAGCAGAATTTTCATGTTAAGTTCATACATCTCATTCTTATCAATTCCAAATATGCTGCATATCTTTTCATTAAAATATTTGACTTTGAGCTTATTGTCCAATACCAGCATGCCCTCTTTTATTGAATTAAATGCCACTTCCGTCCATTTTCTGTGCTCACTTATGGCAAACCTCTCCTGTATGGTATGAGAGGCCTCAACCACTATACCAAGGGTATGTGAATGAAAAGTTACGAGACTCCCTGAAAGATCAATACATCCTATTATTTTTTCCCTGCTGTTGTGTATCGGTGCCGCAGAACATGTCCACTTGTGTTGCTCTTTACAATAGTGTTCCGCACCTAGTGTCCAAACAGGTTTATCCAGATAAATACAGGTTCCTATAGCATTGGTACCCACGTCTTCCTCTTTCCATCTGCGCCCTTCCAAGAAATCTAAATTCCTGTTTGCAGTCATTATTCTTTCATTTCCCAAAATTTTTAATATGACTGCATTTTCGTCCGTCAATATAATTGAATAATTGGTATCCTTTAAAATCTCATATAAGTTCAACATCACAGGCAGACAAACTCTTATAAACTCTTTTTTTTCCTCAAGTACGGCATCAAATTCGCTTTTAGAAAGAATATTGGCTTTGTTGCTGTTTTCACCAACTCCGTAATTCTTGCATCTTACCCATGAATCCATGATATCTGGCCTGACATCTTCTGGTATTTCATTGTACTCTATAAACCTACGGCGTTTCTCCTTAATTTTATCTATATAGCCCATAATCCTTCCCCCTAAATTCTATACGAGATATAACACACTCCTGTATATATTATACAATACATATATTTGTTAATTCAAAAAATTAAAAAAACAGAACCGGCTTTTTAGGCCGGTGTCTAGCTTGCGGAAATTATTAATTTTTTAAATTATCGAGCATTTTCATACCTTCAAAGGCCCTATAGGAACTTCTTATATAAGGTCCTGAAAAAACCACTTTAAACCCCTTTTGCAGTGCTATTTCTCTGTATCTTGCAAATTTTTCAGGCGGGATGTATTCTAGAACAGGTAAATGCTTTCTGGATGGCCTGAGATACTGGCTTATTGTCAGCATGTCGCAATTGACTTTAAGCAAATCATCCATTACTTTTACAACCTGAGCTTCAGTTTCCCCCAGTCCCAACACTATGCCGCATTTGGTGTATATATCTTTATTGAAAATTTTTACCTGTCTCAGCAATTCGATAGATCTATCATAAACTGCCATAGGTCTGACTTTATCGTACAGAGATCTTACTGTTTCAATATTATGGTTCAGCACATCCGGTCCGGCATCAAGTATTTTTCTCAAAGCATCCCAGTTGCCATTTAAGTCGGGTATCAGAAGTTCTATAGTGGACTGTGGATTTTCCTCTCTTATGGCTTTTATAACCTTTACAAAATGCCCCGCACCACCGTCTTTTAAATCGTCTCTTGTAACAGAAGTTACAACTGTATGTTTAAGTCCAAGTTTTTTACTGGCAATGGCTACGTTCTTAGGTTCTTCATAATCAAGCTTTTCCGGTTTTCCCTTATCCACAGCACAAAATCTGCAGTTTCTAGTACAGGTGTTTCCCATAACCATAAAAGTAGCCGTCTTGTTCTTGAAACATCTCCCTATGTTGGGACAATTTGCACTTTCACAAACCGTATGAAGTGAAAGCTTATCTAGCATATTTTCCATTTTATCCAACACACCTGAATCCGGTGCTCTCATTTTTAACCATTCAGGTCTCGAATTCAATAAAACTCCTCCCTTCTTTTATCCAATCTCCAACTAGAAAATTTCATCTCCACTTTTATTCTCAAGTCCCGGATGGATATCAAACCTTACCACCCCTACAGGTATTTTATTTCTTACGGCATTTTTCACTCTGGCGGTACCGTCTATTCCAAAACCACCGCATAATTCTATTGCCGAAACATTATCTACAGCTAATCTCACGCTCACTTTACAAGCATCATCATAGCTTGAAACACCTATGCTGATAAGTTCCATCTCAGGTGTTTTTATAATAGCTTTATGAATTTTAGGATTGGCCTCTGGTGCCAAAAAAATAAATGCAGCTTTCATTGTACAATTAATCCTCCTGTGTTTTTTATTGATTTTTAAAGCATAAATTGATCCAGTGTTACAAGTACTGAAATGTTTCTAAAAAATCCTCGGGAATCCAATTATGGGAAAAAAACTATTTCAAAATGGGAATTTAAAAACAATTGCAGCACACTCATTGACATTTACGCTACGTAATAGTTTATACTTTAATTAATCTCAAAATATAAGTATGGGATTTAGCTATCAAGCATTAGGAAAGGTGAGATTATGGAAATTAATATTTTGGACACATACAAACTTTATTGTGATATGATGTCCTTACCAAACAAAGATAGGTCGGCATTTTTCAATGAAAAATTTCTTGAGCTGTTCGCGCCCATATTTAAAAAAACTATGATGCCGCGCAATCCAGAAGCAATGTCTTGTTTACCCTTAACAACTGCAGATGACATTGCCAATTGATATGCTTAATCAGCTTAAGGCTGTGAATGCTTGGGGTGAAGCTAGACAAGCAATTGAAAATGCTGTAAATCACCTGCAAAAAGGTGGTATTAAAATGCCGAAAAAAATTACATTGGGCATTTTCTTAGGTGATCCCCAAAAGCTTTTGCAAAGTGGTTGAAAAAACTATTGCTGCCTCGAAAGGAGAAATCATAATGAGCGATAAGGAAAAATTTGAAGGTTTCAAACAAAAAAGGATTGAAGAAAATGAACGACGGTTTTGAAATGAATCAAAATCGTCGTTTCCCTTTGGAAAAATGAAATATGGGAATTGGAATGAAAATATCAAAATAAAAAGAATATACTTCAGAAGCCTGTCATAGTTATACAATATAATCCATAAGTCAGGAGTTTTTATGAAGAGAGAAAGATTTTTAAAAAGTACACTTATTTTAATATGTTCGAATTTGATAACTTCAGTATTTGCATTTGTATTTTCAATAATATTGTCCAGAAAACTTGGAGCTGAGGGCATGGGACTCTATGGAATCATAATGCCGATATACGATCTGTTCATATGCCTTATTTCGGGGGGTATGGTAACTGCAATCTCAAAAGTGGCTGCGGTATATTTCGGCAAAGATGATTTCAATAATCTGAATCGCTCCATAGACATATCGCTTACTTTTAATTCACTGCTGGCCACCTTTGTAGTCTGCATGATATTTATAAACGCCCCATACATAAGTACAAATATAATAAAAGATACCAGAGCTGTCCATGCTATTCAGGTTATGTGCCCTGCTATTTTTTTTATATCATTATCCTCCATACTAAAGGGATATTTTTATGGAATATCCGAAATGAAAATACCGGCTTTTATAGATATATCTGAAAAATTTCTACGAATTATAATAATAACTTTGCTTATAAATTTATTTTCACTAAAAAATGTGAGCGGAACTGTAACTGCAGCCTATATAACCCTGACTCTGGGAGAGTTTATAAGTTTTACCGTATTATATGTTATGTACAAGGTAAAAAAGAAAAAATTTGGATTTAGCCTGTCAAACACAGAAGACAAATTACAACTTTTGTTTGACATACTCGTTATATCATTTCCCCTCTGTTTGAACGGTTTTTTATCCACATCACTTTCAGCCCTCTCAACTTTGATAGTTCCAAGAAGATTGGTGGCATCGGGAATAGAATATGATGCAGCTCTCAGTATGATAGGAAAATTTAACGGAATGTCCATGAATATAATATACTTTCCAGTCACAATCATAACTTCCATGTCCATAGTTCTCATACCGGACTTATCAGAAAAAATGAGCAAAAAAGACTATTGGGCAATAGAAAGGAGAATATCTCAAATTATAAAAATAGCTTTGATTCTAGGTATACTAACTATGGTAACCTGTATTGCCCTCTCAGATTATCTGGGGGAATTGTTCTATAAAAGATATGATTTAAAAGATTACATAAGATTTGCTGCACTATCCGCGCCGGTTATATTTGTGTCCACATCCACTTTTGGAATTTTAAATGGAATAGGCAAGCAGAATATAATACTCAGAAATTCTCTCATATCCTCGGTTATGGACGTCATACTGGTATATTTTCTGACGGGCATACCCCAGATAAATATATACGGGTGCGGTATAAGCCTGATGCTCACTTCACTGACTACACTGGTATTAAATATGCATGAGCTCATAAAGGACAATTTCTATGGAAATCCTTAGAAATTTCCCTATTTCACCTTGGCCAGTATAAATCCCGGTATCAATTTTCTAACTCTGTAAGGCAGCGACTGAAGATCTTTTTTGTTTATTCCGCCAATTAAAGCCAGAATATACATATATGTAATGACACCAACTGCTACAGACGACACAGTTGAAATTGCATTTAAAATATAGGCAATTTTGATAAATCCCAGTATAAAATGTACCAGGACATAATTGACATATACTATAATTCCCATGGTAACTGAAGCCGCCAGAGGTTTAACAGCATGCCCTATCATTTCGATTTTAACATTTAAAGATCTTTTTATAATCCTATGATTCAAAATTATGGGGACGGCAAATCCTACGGTACTGCCTACCACAGCACCCAATATGTTGATTTCAGGTACTGCAATCAAAAAATAGTTTGTAGTTATTTTTATACATATGCCTAATATAGAATACAAGGTAGCCGTATAAAGTTTACCTATACTCTGTAAAATTGTAGTCTGGATCTGCATGAGCGACATCAATACAAGTACAACTGAACCCCATGCCATAATATAAGATCCGCCTCTGAATTTAAGCAGTTTAAAAATAGGATCACTTAAAACAGAAAATCCCACTGCGCAGGGGATTGCAATCAGGAAACAAAGCCTGAAAGAATAATTTATATTGTCTCTTACCCTTTTGTTATTTTTCACAGCAAAAGCCGCTGATATTGCAGGAAGTATAGCTGCGGAAAGAGAAGATATTATGGTTATAGGCACATTCATAAGCTGCTGATATTTTGTAAGATATCCATAGAGTATGGTAGAATTCACATCACTCAATCCACCGGCCATAAGTCTTACTTTTGTATTCCACACGTCAACAAGATTTCCAGCATAGGTCATTCCAACACATATCGTTATTGGAACACCATAGTTTATAATCTTTTTCATCAATTTTTTGGTGCTCAGCCTTTTTACTCTTTGGACTTCTATTTTTCTATACAATACGGATGTCCTGTTTTTTTCATAGCAAAACATCAGGAAACTTGCGGAAGCCAGCGCGCCAAGGGAAGTACCTATGGGGCCGCCTACACACCCTACTTCCACTCCATACCTCATGAGATAGCTTGCAAATATCAGGGCGAATATTGTATTTACCACCTGTTCTATAATCTGGGATACGGCTGTAGGTGTCATATTTCCCCTGCCTTGAAAATATCCCCTGTAAGTTGAGGCAACGGAAGTAAACAGTATAGCCGGAGCCAGGCTCAAAAGTGACAGATATATTTTTTTATAACCCATTGCCCTGGCCAGAGGAGATGCAAAAACCATAAGCAGTACAGACATTACCATGCCTATTACCATGAGCATAGCTCTTGCTATTCTAAATCCCTTTACTGCATCCTTGTAATCTCCCACCGCATCCAGTTCGGATATGAGTTTGGATATAGCTACTGGTATTCCGGAATTTGTAAGTACAAAAACAAAAGTATATATTTGATAGGATGCCCCGTAAAGGCCGTAGCCTTCATCCCCGATTATTCTCATCAAAAGCGGTATGTATACTATGGATAAAACTTTTACCAGCATTCCCCCTGCTGAAAGTATGGCAAACCCTCTAGCAGTTGATTGTTCCTTCATAATCTAAAACTCCCTACACCAAATCTAAAATTTATTAAACAAGTTATTCTTGATTTTTCTAAATACAGGCGGAAGACTTTCTGATATTGTCTTGTTCTCCATATACTTTAGATGTTTAGGACAATTTCTGAAATTTAATTTATACGCATAAAGATATTGATATTTCAATCCATACTTATTGTAAAAAAAGCTGTTCACTTCAGATATCCCATATTTTGAGTCCCCTATTATAGGATTGCCCAAATGCGCCAGATGCGCCCTGAGCTGGTGACTCCTTCCTGTAATAAGTTCCAGTTCTATAAAAGAAAAAGTACCACAGCTTTGGATAACTTTTATATCCATGGAAATTTTTTTAGTATTTTTTCTGGGAACGTCATATACAACAGACATATTATTCTTTATGTCCTTTAAAATATATCCTTCATATATTCCTTCTTTTATTTTTCCCTTTACCACGGCTTCATAATATTTTTTTATATCCCTGTTTTTTATCATTTCATTCAGCAATTTTAAAGTGTCGTAGTTCTTACCATATATAACTATACCAGAGGTATTTCTGTCCAACCTGTTGCAGGGTGAGGGAGTGAAGGTAATTTCCTTTTGCGGATCGTATTCACCTCTGTCATACAAATATGAAAGTACATAGTCGGTTAAAGTTGGATCCTTTGAGTTTCCATCTGAATGTACCAAAATTCCGGGATGTTTTTCAACTAGAAGTATGTTTCTATCTTCATAGGTTATCTTTAAAGGATCACTTCCCAATCTTCTAAGCTTAGTATCTTTGTGCTTGGAAATTATATACTTGGTCTCCACTACATCTCCCTTGAGCAGTGAATAATTTTCTTTGGACTTCCTGCCATTTACCCTAATGTCACCTTTTCTTATAGATTTATATATTCCGCTTAAAGGTACATCCTTTAACCACTTTCTCAAAAATTTATCCAATCTCTGGCCAGCTTCGTTGTTCCCAATTTCAACTTTCATAATTATCTCTCCAGTATTTTTCATGTTGTATTAACTTTGATATATTTTACATCTATCTACATATTGTTATGTACATCGACAATTTTACATAAGTACTACCTAATTATATACTACTATTATTGGTTAAATCAACATAAAACATTACAATTCGTTTTTATATAACTGTATATTTCCAAGAAAAAATTGTTTATCACTGAATTTCCCCTTAGATACTCCCTTCAGTGTATCTTCGAACTGATATACGCTTGCATCCATTTCATCCAGATAATGTAATATCTCTGCTTCCAAAGTCATAGGTTTTTTAGGTGATCCATTTTCTTCAAGTCCATGGTGTGAAACTATCATGTGTTTCAAAAGCAGCTCTATTTCTTCAGGTGTCTGGAGTTCTTTTGCCGCATCGTGAACCATGATTACACCTTCCACAATATGACCCAATAATTTGCCCTCTTTGGAATAATCATCCACTACACCTAGTTTATTGGAGTCAAGTTCCCTGACCTTTCCAATATCATGCAGTATGACACCTGAAATCAACAGTTCCCTGTTTATATAGGAATGGTACACAGAAGCAATACTCTGTGCATTCTTAAACATCCTGTAAGTATGGTACAGCAATCCTCCTCTAATTGCATGATGTACTTTTTTGGCTGCAGGATAATATACCAGTTTATCCTTATTATCCATTAAAATTTTCTGTACTATCTTTTTTAGATCACTGTTGTGAAAATTCTCAGTTTCCTGAATGAAGGCATCAAACATGGCCATTGAATCCACAGGTGCACTTTTGACAAAATCCCCCACATTGACATTGTCTTTCTCCAATACCGGTCGGCAATTTGTTATATTCAGCTGTAAATTATCCTTATAATTCCTGACAAATGCCCTAACCTTGATTATTTTACCGGGCCTGACATCTTCATCAAGTTCTTTTATGGACGTGGACCACATGATTCCATGTATATTATTTTCACCATCACTTAACAGAAATTTGATATATGAATCATTATTCCTGGTCACATCTTCAGTCATTTCTTTTACAAGTAAAAAAATATCAAGAGAAACATTTGCCGTTAAATCTTTTATCTTCATTTTTTAATTTTACCTCCATAGTCACAATATTTTAATATTCAACAATACAAAAACCATCAAGTCCTTGAACATTTCATCTTGATGGCTCAACAATCAAACTATTTTAAGAAGTCATAAGCCGCCCTGCACTGCACCGCAACCCCGATAGGCAAGCAATCTTCATCTATATCAAACAGATTTCCGTGCGCAGGATGTATTATACCTTTCTCCCTGTTCCCGCATCCCAGGTAATAAAATGCAGATGGCCTTTCCATTGAAAAATAGGCAAAACTTTCCACTCCCATACTCGGATTTTGAAGTATCTTTACATGTCCATCTCCCACTATCTGCCTGGCTGCCTTCAGTATGTCACCTGCAGCTTCGTCATCGTTGTAAAGGCACGGATAACTTTCTTCTATATTTATTTCACAGTTTCCTCTCATGGAGTTCACAATCCCCTTTGTAACTTCTATAAGTCTTTTTTTCACGTAAGATCTGTGTTCACTCTTCATGGTCCTTATGATTCCAGAAAGTGTGACTTCATCGGGAATTATATTTTGTGCTGTTCCTCCATGAATGGAACCTACTGTAAGTACAGCCGGATCCACGGGGGGAAGTTCTCTGCTTACGATTTCCTGGAGGGCCAAAACCACGTGGCTTGCTATAACTACAGGATCAATTCCCATATTTGGTCTTGCACCATGAGCTCCCAGACCCTTTATCTTTATGGTGAATGGATTTGAAGCTGCATTTACCACTCCAAATTTCAAACCTATATCTCCAACTTCTATATTTTCCTCCACATGGAGGCCTATTACCCTGTCTACTTTCGGATCTTCAAGTATGCCTTCCTTTATCATTATTTTTGCACCGCCTGTAGTTTCCTCGGCCGGTTCAAAGAACAATTTAACATTTCCCTTAAGTTCGTCTTTTACATCATTTAAAATTTTTGCCGCTCCAAGTAAAATGGTGGTATGGGCATCATGTCCGCAAGCATGCATCCTGCCCTTTACCTGTGAATGATAGCTGCAATTTTTCCTGTCCTGCAGGGGTAGGGCATCCATATCAGCCCTTATGCCTATGGTTTTATTTCCATTTCCCCTTATTATGGCACATATTCCCGTACCTGCGGTCTCCCTATATTCTATATTCCAGGATTTCAAAAATTCCTTTATTTTTCGGGAAGTTCTCTTTTCCTCATATCCCAGTTCGGGATACATATGAAGATCCCTCCTGACATCAACAAGCTTCTCCTTCATAGATTTTGCAATTTTTAAAAAATCTTTATCCATATAATCAATATTTACCTCCAATGAATTTGGAATTATTCCCATCCTACTTCTATTACGTCCCCATCTGAGAGGGCGTCATAATAACCTGCATTTTCACCATTCAGACGCAAAAATAGCTTTCCCCTTACTCTAGTTAAATCAAATTCTATATGGTTAAATATATCTACAAATATATATTTCCTTTTTCCTGTGAGTACCACGTTTTTCCCATTTGCAACTACAGTTATCTCATTAGCAGCAGCTTTTAAGTTTTCACTTTCTGTTTTCGATTCTTCCTTTTCAGACGGAGAATTTTCAGTTACCCTGTAGATCCTGTCCCCTTCATTTATTATATAGTTTTTGTCTAATTTTTCGCCGTTCAAATAATATATTAAATTATCTTCATCGTCATTATCCGAAAAATATTTTTCATAATCTCCGAGGGTTTTGGGAAATGCTATGTTTACATTATCCCCTTCATTTATATAACTGTCAATCTTAACTTTATTTCCGTCTATATATGCCAGGGGTTCTAAATTTTCTATTATGTCGTTTACAAAAAAACTTATGGAATAAACTTTTTGTACATAGTCTGTAATTTTAGGTGCAGCTTTCTTACCATTTACTGCATACTTTATTTCTATGTTGTCTCCTTCTTTAACCTTATCATCCATGGTCTTTTTCAAGCCGTTTATAGTTACCTCGGCATTGGAAGCCAGGGTTCCAAAAGCCACCCTTTTAATATCGTTTAGTACAAATCTTATATTTTGACCGTTTTTACCTATAAGATTACCGGGATCTACACCGGCCTGCAGCATGACGTCCATTACAGTATGGTTATGGGAATTAAACAGACTCACTACATTTCCATTCAGAATAACATCTACAAATCCATGTCCCAATCTCCTTATAGAAACCAAAGCTATACCCAAAACCGTCACCCCTGCACTTCCAAGAGAATTGTCCCTGCAGACGCAGTCCTGTACCGAATGTCTGTCCTTTATTGCAATTCTGTTAAGCGGCAGATTCAATTTTTTAGCTATAAAATCTTTCAACTTGGGAGTATGCGCTCCTCCTCCTACCAGAAAAACCGCACTGGTCGACCTTCCTCCATTCAATTCCACAATGCTTTCACCAATTTCATCTGCTATTTTCTTTACGGCAGGACTTATCAGCTTCACTACATCTTTGGAAGCAATTCTATTTTCCATTCCTAGAACATCTGTATAAGTTATATCCTTCACTTTACCACATTGCTTCTTTATTTTTTCACCTTTATTGAAATCCACCATATATTTTTGCGATATTATTTCAGTAATTTCATCGCCGGCCTGAGGTACCATGCCATATGCACTCACGGTATTCTTGTCGCTTATAGCTATATCAGAAGTTCCCGCCCCAACATCAACCAAAGCCAGATTCAAAAGTCTCAAATTTTGGGGTAAGGCAGCTTCCATAGCCGCTATAGGCTCCAAAGTCAAATTCACCACCTGAAGTCCCACTTTTTCCATGACGGAATATAAACTGTCAATTACGGAACGTGGTAAAAATGTAGCTATAATCTCCGCCGATATTTTTTCCCCTCTCTGATACATAAGATTCCCTATGAGGTAGTTATTCAGATAATACCCCTTTACACTGTATCCAACACAATACAGCCTTCCTTTCGTATCTTCATTCACCTTTTTTTCTGCAGATTTTACTGCAGTCAATTCCAGACTTCTTATAGTATTTCTGTCTATTTCCTTATTATAGTCAATTTTCATTTCTTCCTTTACGGACACAGTTCTCAAAAATCTTCCTGCAGCAGCTATTGACACATTTTCCAATTTTATATGTAAATCCTTTTCTATTTTATTTTTCACTGCATTTACCGCGTTAGCCACAAGACTTACATCGTGTATCTGTCCGTCAATCATGGCTCTTTTTTCATGTTCCACATAGTATTCGGATATTACAACGAATTTTTTATCTTTAACTATACCTGCAGTGCCTATTACAGATCTCGTCCCTATATCTAGTGCAAAGACCACGTCCTCTGGGTTTAACTCTTTCAAATCCATAATGTTTACCTCTTTTTTCATAGTTTAAGGTGTCATAATATTGGCGGGAACATACTCCTCCGCCTAAAATTATTATAAATAATTATAAAATATTTGTAAAATATAAGTCACCGATATGTATAGGCGCACGAAAGTGATTATTGGATTTATATTAGGATAAAGAAAACGCCGGCCATGATTATATGCCGGCGGATCAATATCAGTTATTTCTAAAAGACAGGAACTTCTGCACCTTTGTAGGTTTCTTTTATAAGCTGCTTTATCTCATCAGTCTGATAAGCTTTGACTACTTTTTTATAAGTAGCATTATTTTTGTCCTTGTCTCTAGCTACAATTACATTTATATATGGTTTTGCATTTTTACTTGATACATTCTCCAGATAAATTGAGTCCTTGACAGGATTAAGCTTGGCATCTATGGCTACACCGCTGTTTATTATGGCTGCATCAACATCTTGAAGCGTTCTTGGAATCTGAGTTGCAGCAAGTTCTACAAATTGAATTTTCTTTGGATTTTCCGCCACATCCTGAATTTTAGGCAATAGTCCAACTCCTGATTTCAATTTTATCAAGCCTGCATTCTGAAGCAAGTTCAGCCCTCTGCCTTCATTTGTAGGATCGTTGGGGATAGCTATTTTTGCACCTTCCTTGATATTTTTAAGAGATTTTATTTTCTTTGAATATACGCCGAGTGGTGCGAGTACAGTTTCACCTATAGAACTGATTTTCAGATTGTGTTGAGATTTAAATTTATTGAGGTACGCATAGTGCTGAAATGAATTCAAATCAATTTCTCCTTCGGAAAGTGCCATATTAGGACGTACATAATCTGTAAAACTTACAATTTGCAGATCAATATTTTCCTTTGCCAGATTTTGTTTGACCTTATCCCAGATTTTATGATCATCACCGGTTATACCTATTTTAACCACCTGCTTTTTATTACTGCCAGTAGCCTGTCCTGTGCTGCTTGAACCGCAGCCTGCCAAAACTCCCAAAGATAATACAATTGTTAAAAATAATCCTAAAAATTTTTTCATTGTTAAAGACCTCCCTTAGTTCATAAACTTAATGTGTTGTCAATCTTGATAAAGTATCTCCTATGAATTGAATGACATTTACAATAATCAAAAGCACAATTATAGTAGCTACCATGACATCTGTTTGAAAATACTGGTATCCATAACGTATAGCAAAATCACCAAGACCTCCCCCTCCTACAGTACCGGCCATAGCGGACAGACCGATAAGGCTTATAACTGTTATTGTAAGGGAATGAATAATTCCAGGTAATCCTTCGAGGAGCATTACCCTGAATATTATTTCAAAAGGACCTGAACCCATTGACTGTGCTGCTTCAATTACTCCATTATCCACCTCAAGCAGTGACGATTCAATTTGTCTGGCAATGAAAGGCGTACACCCGAATATAAGTGGTACTAAAGCACCTTTTGTGCCTATGGTAGTTCCTGCCAAAAGCCTTGTGAGGGGAATTATGGCCGCAAGAAGGATAATAAATGGTATGGACCTGAAGATATTTACTATCTTGCCAAGTATACTGTTGACAACTTTATTCTCCAATATGCCCCCTTCTCTTGTCACAACCAATGTTATTCCCATTATTGTCCCGACTATTGTCGATATAATTCCCGAAATGGCCACCATGTAAAATGTTTCAAATATTGCTTTTATCATTTCAGGATATAGATTTACTAGATTTGGCGCTATTTTTGCTAGAAATTCACTCATTTTATCACCTCAAAGATTAATTGTTGCCAACTTTCAATTTGACATTGTCCTTTTTTTCATCCAGGTATTCCACCTTTATATTATTTTCTTCTAGATATCTTATCGAGCTGTCTATTCCCTCAGTTGTGCCGTTTAATTCCACAACCAGATTTCCTATGGGAACATTTTGGATAATCTCTATATTTCCAAATAGTATACTGGCGTCTACCTTAAACTTTCGGGAAACTTTTGAAATAAAGGCTTGGGCAGTTCTCTGGCCTGTAAAAGATATTTTAACTATGCTTTCCCCCTCGGTTATCTGTTTTAATTTTCCCAAAGAATTTTCTTTCCTGAGAAAATCATATATTTTGTCATAATGGAACAGAGAAGATATAAATTTTTTAGTTATAGGAGCTTTGGGGTTCGTAAACACATCTATTATATTTCCCTGTTCCACTATTTCACCAGAGTCTATAACAGCCACTCTCTGGCATATTTCTTTTACTACCTCCATCTGGTGAGTTATAACTACTATGGTCAATTTCAATCTATCATTGATACTTTTTAAAAGCTTTAAAATCGATTGAGTTGTCTGCGGATCCAGAGCCGATGTGGCCTCATCACATAAAAGCACTTCTGGATCATTGGCCAGGGACCTTGCAACCCCGACTCTCTGCTTTTGTCCACCGCTTAACTGTGATGGATACATCTTTATCTTGTCACTTAATTCAACCAATTTCAAAAGGTTATTTACCTTTTTTTGTATGTCTTTTTTGCTAAATCCCTTTCCCTTCAGCGGATAGGCTACATTTTCAAATACAGTTCTATTTTTCATCAAATTGAAATTTTGAAATATCATTCCTATTTTTTCTCTACTCTTTCTCAGATCCCTGGAGGATAAATGAGTGAGATTTTTCCCATTTACAATCACCTCTCCGGAAGTTGGTTTTTCCAACAGATTTATACAGCGAATCAAGGTACTCTTTCCTGCCCCACTATATCCTATAATTCCAAAGATCTCACCCGCCTTAACATGCAGGTTGATATTTTTTAAAGCCTGAACCTTACCGGTTTTATTCTTATAAACTTTGTTGATATTCTTTAGCCATATCATTCTTTTCACTCCTTTAGAAACAGTAATTTCATATATCAAGATGCATTTGTATTACCGAATGAATATTACCAATATTTTTAAAATAATAGCTTTTGAATAAAATAATATATCCCCTTCCAAAAGAAGGGGATATATGGAATAAAAAAACCCTCGGAAGGGTTTTTATACCTTTCCTCATCTTTCAGAACAACGTTCTGCTGGATTTAGCACCATCACATAACAGACATATGTGGTTGCTGAAACTTCAACGGGCCAGTCCCTCAGTTTCTCTCGATAAGGATATGTTAAATTTTTGTGACTTACCTTATATGCTAGATTATACAACTTATTTTCATTATGTCAATATCTAATTCAAAATAAATTTTTTTGTTGACAAAATTCATTTAAAGCTCTATTATGATTATTGATAAATTTAATAAAAAATTCTTATCCAGAGAGGTGGAGGGACAGGCCCATTGAAACCTCGGCAACAGACTTTGTTTTAAAAAGATACTGTGCCAATTCCAGCAGGTTTGTTTTTACAAACTTGAAAGATGAGAAGGGAATCATCCATCTCTTCTTTATCTCAAAGAAGATTTTTTTATGTTCAAAAAAGAGGAGGATTATTCATGAAAACAGGATATATCAAGGATTACCAAAAGGATATAATAAATGAAATTGAAAACAAGAGGGATGTCTATATAGATATGAGCCATCAAATACACGACCATCCTGAAATAGGAAATCAGGAAATCTTTTCTTCCGGATTACTTGTAGATACTTTGGAAAAAGAGGGCTTTTTTGTAAAAAAAGCTTTAGCCGGACATCCAACTTCTTTCATAGCGAGAAAAAAATCTCGTAAAGGTCCTGGTACGGTTATTGGACTTCTAGCAGAATATGACGCGCTTCCCAACTTAGGACATGCTTGCGGTCATAATATCATAGCTTCAGCAAGTACAGCTGCAGCTATATCGCTGTCGAAACTTATAGATAAAATTGGTGGAGAAATTGTGGTATTTGGCACTCCTGCCGAAGAAGGCGGTGAAAACGGCAGTGCAAAGGCAAGCTTTGTAAAGCATAATCTATTTGAAGGCGTAGATGCATGCATGATGATTCATCCTTCCAATAACAATTATGGAACAGTTAAATCCCTGGCAAATGATCCAATTCAGTTTGAATTTAAAGGAAAAGCCGCACATGCAGCAGCTTGTCCTGAAAAAGGGATAAATGCCTTAGACGGGGTAATCCAGTTGTTTAATGGAATAAATGCTTTAAGACAGCACGTTACAAGCGACGTGAGAATACACGGCATTATAACCGACGGCGGATCTGCACCAAACATTGTCCCAGACTATGCTAAAGCTAAGTTTTTCATACGTGCCTCCAAACGGAGTAGCTGCAATCAAGTAACAGAAAGAATTAAAAATGTCGCCAGAGGAGCAGCTCTTATCACAGGCGCTAAAGTCAACATAAGCTTTTTTCAAAATAAAATAGACAATTTTCTAGTCAATAATACGTTTGATAAAATATTTGAAGAAAATTTAAACCTGATCGGGGAAAACTTTATAGACGAAATTCCCGAAGGGCTTGCCTCGACAGATGCAGGCAATGTAAGCCATGTAGTTCCCACTATTCATCCACATATAAAAATAGGCAGCAGCAAATTAGCGGCTCACACTCCTCAATTCAGGGAAGCTGCCATATCAAAACAGGGAGACGAAGCTCTTATAATTGGAGCCAAGGCATTGGCATTAACAGGTCTCACTCTTCTTACAGATAAAGGCAGGTTGAATGAAATAAAAGATGAATTTAACAGGCAGCATTCTTAAAAATATTTACAACTTTTACACTTCGGAGATAGATCTGTACAAAAACAAATCTGTCTCCACAATTTATTTTGGCATCAAATTGTTTACCAGGAGTATATAACGCCGTCGCCTCTCCAATCTGTGCCTCCGAATAGAACTCCAGCTTCATTTCTGAATATTATCTGTCCTCTCCCAAATACATCGGTATTAATTTCATAATTTACATAATGACCTTTTTCATATAAACTTTCTGCCAGATATGGTTGAAACTGCTTCTCAAGTTTTACATTTTTCCCCGAAGTCCAGAACCACCTTGGAGAGTCTAATGCAGCTTGAAGATTCAATCCAAAATCAATAATATCCATCAGAACCTGGATATGTCCCTGAGGCTGCATAAATGCCCCCATAACCCCAAAAGGCCCTACCGGTTTATTATCCTTCATCAAAAATCCTGGAATTATGGTATGGTATGGTTTCTTCCCAGGTTCAAGAGAATTTATATGATTGTGATCAAGCGAAAAACTATTTCCTCTATTGTGCAGGGCAATGCCTGTCCCAGGTACAACCAATCCGGAACCGAAACCCATGTAATTGCTCTGTATATAAGAAACCATATTTCCCTCACCATCTGCAGTGGCGATGTAAACAGTTCCTCCATCCATATTTTTGTATATCTTCGGCATAAAAGCAGTTTTCCCTATTTGCTTTCTTCTTTCCTCCGCGTAGGACTCTGACAATAAATCTTCTATATTGTTTTTCATCTTTTTCGCATCTGTGATATACTTTAAAGAATCTTCAAAAGATAATTTTACGGCCTCAATTTGCTTGTGACAAGTATCAGCAGAATCTTTTCCCTCAAATTTAAATCCCTTTAATATGTTAAGTGCCATCAAAACAGTTATTCCCTGAGCATTGGGAGGCATTTCATATACATCATATCCCCTATAATCTGTACTTATAGGTTCTACCCATTCAGGATGAAATTTTTCCAGATCTTCTTTTCTTATATATCCTCCGGTATTTTTTGAAAATTCATCTATTTTTTCCGCCAGTTCACCTCTATAAAAATCTTCTCCCAGTGTCTCGGCTATAATTTTTAAAGTTTTTCCGTGATCCTTTAAGGTCACAATTTCTCCTATTCTCGGTGCCCTTCCTTCAGGTGCAAAAGTTTCAAACCAATATTTAAATTTATCCTCTTTTAGATAGTGTTTAAATTCCCTGTAGGATTTCTCCCAAAGGCGTCCAACAGTTGGAGTTACAGGATAACCTTTTTCCGAATATTCTATGGCAGGTGTCAAGAGATTCTTAAAAGAAAGTTTTCCAAACCTTTTCCACAGTGCCGACCATGCAGCGGGGATTCCGGGGACATTTACAGTTTCCCATCCGAATCTCGGCATCTGTTTATATCCTTTTTTTCTTAATATGTCTATAGATATATTTCTTGGAGACGGGCCGCTGGAATTTAAGCCATAAAGTTTCCCCCTGTAACATACTATTGCAAAAGCATCTCCCCCGATTCCATTGGAAGTCGGTTCACATACAGTGGATGCAGCTGCTGTGGCCACGGCGGCATCCACTGCATTTCCCCCATTTTTTAAAATTTCAAATCCGGCTTCTGCTGCAAAGTTCTGTGAAGTGGCCACCATGCCATTTTTCCCATAGGACATAGCTGTAGACGTTTTATATGGGTTGTATAAATGATTGAATTCCATAATTTCCCCCTCTTAAAAATTTTTTGTCAATTCTGAAAATTATGTTTATATTATAACAATATTTTATTATTTAAGCAATTCGTGATGTTCCCTAAATAACATAAAGGTTTACTATATTTCTTCCCAAGAATATAGCAATGATTGAAGATATTGAAATAAACGGCCCAAAAGGTATATAATCCTTTTTTGATTTTTTACCTGATAAAATTAAAATTAAGCCTACAATTGAACCCAGCATAAAAGACAAAAAGATCGCTGCAAAAGACAATTTAAGCCCTAAGAACAACCCACAAAAAAGACATATTTCCATGTCACCCCATCCCATTCCACCTCTTGTGACAAATATTATAATTGTAAAAAATAGACCGCTTAATATTCCACCATATATAAAACTTTTTATTTCAAGACCCATATGCCAGTACAATAAAATAAACGCAAGTGCAAAAACAATACCTGTAACGATTGTGCTGAAATAAACATCCGTAGTGTTGAAATCTATTACACTCACAACGATTAAAATACCTGTAAACACGGCATATCTAGCAAATTCAATGCTCAATCCAAACTTCACATACAGCATCAGATATAAAAATGCTGTGGCAAATTCTATTATGGGATATCCTGCAGATATTTTTTCACCACAATACCTGCATTTCCCCCTCAGTACAATATAACTTACGATTGGCACCAAGTCAAACCACTTTATTTCCGTACTGCAGTTTGTACAGTGTGAAGACGGATATACAACGGACTCTCCTTTTGGTATCCTATAAATACATACATTTAAAAAGCTTCCAATTACAGTTCCAAAAATAAAAACAGCAACAGCATAATAAATATTCATATATGTTCCCCAATCTGCCATATGACCTAATAATATACATATCTTTTCGCATTATAGACAATTTTTACCGTTAATATTCAAATATATTTATTGATAAATGATATTTTTAAATTTGATCAAAAAGATAGGCTGCTTGAAGCAGTCTATCTTAAGAAATGCCTTATCAAAATATTATTTGCTGTCAGTCTTTGCTTTAACCTCGACATCATCTTCC
>ENA-UOOI01000122-UOOI01000122.1-fermentation-metagenome-genome-assembly--contig:-NODE-122-length-94578-cov-5.677962_pt1 | contig 94578 bp, 94 predicted proteins | sample MGYA00245779_ERZ724027 | MGnify/ENA primary metagenome ERZ724027 (study PRJEB28704, sample SAMN03018318) | fermentation metagenome | biome: anthropogenic terrestrial biome; feature: soil; material...
TCGAATGTTTTTAGGATTGCGGGAGCACAAAGTGCGGAGCAATCCGTAGGTATTAGGGGACAAAATACCTTTTGACCCCTACATCATCTAATAGGAAGTATAACATAACTTTTCCATTTTGTCATGCATATATCCGGCATCTCTTTCATCTGTCATAACAGTCAGTACATCTCCGGTCATCAACTGTGTTTTCCCCTTTGGAATCAGCTCTTTTCCATCTCTTTCCAGGGCAACCAGAAGGCAATTGTCCGGCCAGTTAATATCCTGCACCCGTTTCTTGGCCAGCACAGAGCCGTTCATTATTGGGAATGCATCCAGTACCTTCTGCCCGGAACCTTTCACGGTGGATACTGGCTTTTTCCCCTGATTCTGCAAAATCCGGTCCAGAAGGCTTTCGTATATAGGCTCAGATTTCAGCAGAGTTGCCACAATATAGGCCGTGACAGAGACCACAGACAGAGACAAAAGTTGACTCACAGAACCGGACATTTCAAAGAGGAGTATAATACCCGTAATCGGCGCTCTTACAATTGCCGTAAAATATCCCGCCATGGCAAGCAGAATAAAATTGTTTATATAAATCGGATCCAGCCCGAAAAGCCGCACTCCTATCATGGCAAAGCCACCGCCTATCATGGCCCCAAGTATCAGAAGCGGAAAGAAAATGCCGCCTGGTGCACCGGAACCGAAGCTGACTGCCGAAAACAGGAATTTTACAATAAAGGTCAGTATGATTAGACTCAGCACCATTTTCCCTTCTGTGAGCGTGACAATCAATTCGTGCCCACTGCCCAGAACAGACGGCATGATAAGGCCGAGGATTCCCGCAGCCATAAAAGCAAGGATGAGCCGTCCTGTTTCATTCAGGAATTTGGGCTTCTTATATAAATCCTGTATTTTGAGCATAGCCCAATTGTAAAAGACACCCATGGCGCCGCAGATAATGCCAAGTAGCAGAAGCAGCCAATAATAGTTCTGAGGCAGAGCTTCCTTCAGCGTGAACCTGAAAACCGGATCCAGGCCGATTATATGAGAGCATATATAATCAGATGTAACAGATGCTGTCATGACGGATATCATAATGGATACGGAAAAGCCCTTGTGAATTTCCTCCAGGGCAAACATCATACCTGCCAGAGGTGCATGGAATGCTGCTGCAAGTCCGGCACTGGCACCGCAAGTCATCAAAAACCGTTCTTCTGTCTTCTCCCTGCCAAAAAGCCGGGATATTCCCTTTCCCGTCATTGCCCCCAGTTGGATAGAGGGACCTTCCCGTCCCAGAGACAGACCGGCAAACATACAGAGAAAGCCGCCGATAAATTTTGCAGGGAGGACTTTCTCCCATTTTTGAATAAATTTTCCCGTCACTTCGCCCTCCACCTGAGGGATGCCACTTCCAGAAATCATAGGCTCCCATTTCACAAGCCTGCCTACAATACAAGCCATGGCAAGCAATGCCAGAAACCATGCAAAAATCCGAACAGGGTGCCCGCTGATATATTCCAATATGAAGCCCAGCCATCTGCCTCCATAGGTGAGGGCGACGCGGTACAACAGTACAAGCAGACCGCCCGCGGCCCCTGTCAGAAGCCCTTCACCAATCAGAATTACCGGGAAGCGCTGAGCTCTTTTTATCGTATACGAGGTATTGTTTTTCAAAAGATTCACTTCCTTTTAAATTTTACTTAGGCTTGTTATATAAACTCGTCAGATAAACAAAAAAAACATCCCCACGATACTTGCCGGAAAGTCAAACGGAAGCTTGTCCGTAATAACCTCACTGAGCCAGCAAATCGTAAAGATGATGCCGATTTGTTTAATAATTTTCATTTCTTATTCCCCATTCCTCAATTCTCTTGTTTTTCATTTGTAATATTATGTAACAGTTCGAGCTGCTGGCCGAACTGTTACAATTTTACGCCTCTCAGGTTGAATTGTCAACGCTGGAGTATTGACATTCAGCTGTGGATGTTTTATGATACAGGTGTTTTCACGCTTTAAACAATTAAAATCTTACAGTATGAAGCCATTAAAATTGGAGGATATAGATTATGATTATTGTATTAAAACCACATACCCCTGAGGAGAATATCAAGCGTGTTGAGAATCTCATCATTAAAAAGGGCCTGGAAGCCCATATTGTCAGAGGCCAGGAGATGACAATTATCGGCTGTATCGGCGATACAACAGCTATTGATCCAAAGTTATTTGAGGTAGATGAGTGGGTAGATAAAGTAATGCATGTCCAGGAGCCTTATAAGCTGGCAAATCGCGCGTTTCACCCAGAAGATTCCATCATCGATGTCTCCGGCGTAAAGGTCGGAGGGGACAATCTTGCGCTGATTGCCGGCCCCTGCTCTGTAGAGTCTCTTAACCAGGTCATGAAGATTGCAAAAGCGGCAAAAACTTCCGGAGCAAATTTGCTTCGCGGCGGTGCTTTCAAACCCCGCACCAGCCCCTATTCTTTCCAGGGGCTGGGACTGGATGGCCTGGATATTCTTTATGAGGCAAAGCAGGAAACCGGGCTCCCGATTGTTTCAGAATTAATGTCTACGGAATATCTGGATGTTTTCAATGAAAAGGTAGATTTAATTCAGATAGGAGCAAGAAATATGCAGAATTTCGACCTGCTCAGGCAGCTCGGACAGATTGACCGCCCTATTCTCTTAAAACGAGGACTGAACGCTACCTATGAAGAGTGGATTATGTCTGCAGAGTATATCCTGTCTTCCGGCAACAAGAACGTCATCCTCTGTGAGCGCGGAATTCGCACCTTCGAGACCTATACAAGAAATACCCTGGATCTGCAGAGCATACCTGTCCTGAAGAAAAAAACGCATCTCCCGGTCATAGTAGATCCAAGCCATGCCGGCGGAAAATGGTGGCTTGTTGACCCAATGGCAAAAGCTGCAATTGCAGCCGGAGCAGATGGACTGATGATTGAAGTCCACAATGATCCAGAGAACGCACTGTGTGACGGAGTTCAGTCTCTGAAACCCGGAAAATATAATGAATTGCTGCAGCAAATCAAGCAAATTGCCGCAGTTGTTGGAAAAACTGTGTAAATGGTTCGCAAGGGGGTCAGACCCTTTTTAAAAGGGTCTGACCCCCTTGAAAGCCTTTTTGTGTTGAAGGGAGAAAACTTTTGGAATTAACAGTTAATTTAGGGAAAAACAGTTATTCTGTTTATATTGAATCTGGAATTTTAAAAAATGCAGAATTATATATTTCTCAAATTTTTAAGGGAAAGCGTATTATTATTGTTTCTGATGACAATGTTTACCCGCTTTACGGTGAGGCTCTGATAAAGGCTCTTCCTTCCTACGAATGTCACTGCCTTGTCCTGCCCCATGGAGAGCCGACAAAGAGTTTTCAGACGCTCCCACAGATATATGGCGCTATGCTGGAAGAAAAGATTTCTCGCAGTGATCTGGTCATTGCTCTTGGCGGAGGTGTCATCGGGGATTTGGCCGGTTTTGCAGCGGCAAGTTACTTAAGGGGTGTTAAGTTTGTACAGATACCCACTTCACTCCTTGCACAGGTGGACTCTTCTGTGGGTGGGAAAGTTGCTGTAGATCTGCCCCAGGGGAAAAATCTGGTGGGTGCCTTTTACCACCCTCAATTGGTTTTAGTAGATCCGAAAACTCTGGATACACTGCCGAACCGCTATATTACAGATGGTATGGGTGAGGTCATTAAATATGGCTGTATCCGGGACAAAGTCTTATTCGACCTGTTAAATTCTCATACTTCTTTTACCGATTTAAAGAGTCATCTTAACTCTATTATCTATCAATGTATTGATATTAAGCGTGCCATTGTCGAGGCCGACCAGTTTGATACCGGAGAGCGCATGCTTCTGAATTTTGGACATACTCTCGGCCATACAATTGAACAGTACTATCACTATGAAAGAGAAAGTCATGGGGAAGCCGTTGCAATCGGAATGTATCAGATCACAAAAATATCCGAAAAAGCAGGATTGACACCGGCCGGAGAGGCAGAAAAAATTTATCGCACTTTAAAAATCTATGGCCTTCCATATGAATGTGGACTGCCTGTTTCTGCACTTACGGATGCAATCAAGCTTGACAAGAAAAATCTGGATGACTGTTTAAACGTAGTACTTCTTCATAAAATAGGCGATAGCTATGTGTATCCCACCAGTCTTGATTTTTTCGAAGCAGCAGGAGTGGTTTAATGGGGAGTGATTTGGGGCAGGAATGATTAATATGAAAGCTGAAAATGTATTGCATTTCGGATTATTGGGGGAAAAGCTAGGACACAGTCTTTCCCCTGAAATCCATAAGGATTTATTAAGGCAGCAGGGTATTGTGGGAACTTATGAAAAGTATGAAATGAATAATCGAGAAGTTCTCCAGATACTAAAGGTTATGGAAGAAGAAAATATTCTTGGTATGAATGTAACAATTCCATATAAGGAAACGGTCTGCCGGCTGGTGGATGTGCTTGATTCCCATGCGGAAGAAATAGGGGCAGTCAATACGATTCTTCTCAAAGATGGTATCTCCTACGGCTATAATACAGATTACATCGGAATGATGAGCATGTTTTCCAAAGCTGGGATTGTCTTGGAAAATCAGGATATCGTAATTCTTGGCTCCGGAGGGGCGGCAAAAGCTCTGATTTATGGTTTTCACATCGCCGGCGCTGCCCAAGTCACAGTAGCTGCTAGAAATAAAGAAGCAAGGGAGCAGCTGCAAAAACATTTTTCCTATATTCACACCTGCAGTTTAACAGAAATTCCACCCGGCGACATCATAATCAATACCATACCTGTCGGCATGTACCCTAACGTGGGAAAAAGCCCGGCAGATGGCCGTATTATCAGAAAATTTAGAGTTGCCGCAGATATTGTATATAACCCTCTGATAACTGAATTTCTTAAAATTGCCGGGGAAGAAGGACTTCAGACTGTGACCGGGCTGATGATGCTGGTGGATCAGGCCATCGGCTCCGAAGAAATCTGGTTAAATAAAAAACTGGACTATAACATGGGAAACCATATACACGATAAGCTATCCAGAAAATTCTGACAATGGCCTGCAAAGGGGTCAGACCCCTTTGCAGGCCATTGTCAGAATTTTTACATTATTTTTAGCATACACTGTAATAATAGTCAAGATTATGGTGATGCAATGAAAATTAAATTAAAAAACACACACCTTCTGAAACAAGGAGGCAAAGTGGTTCTTCTCTTTGCCGCCGCGTTTCTCGTAGGGCATGGAGTTGGAAAAACACAGGAACACTTTTTCCCGGAAACGGCTGCAACTTCTGCAAGCGGTGAGGGAAACTGGGGCTTAAGTTTTCAGGAGGAGGGGAAAGCGCCTATTGCCAATGCAACTGCAGAAGATTTAAAAAAATTTGATGCATATTATATTGGAGATTCAGACGAGAAGGTTCTCTATCTGACCTTTGATGCAGGCTACGAAAACGGCAACACTGCCCTCATACTGGATGCTTTGAAAAAGCATAATGCCCCCGCAACCTTTTTTGTAGTAGGAAATTTCATCTCCTCTGAACCGGATTTAGTAAAAAGAATGACAGAAGAAGGGCACACCGTAGGCAACCATACATACCACCACCCCGACATGTCCCAGATGGCCTCCAAAGAGGATTTCCAGAAAGAATTGGGAGATGTAGAAACCAAGTATAAAGAAATTACCGGGCAGGAAATGACTAAATATTACCGTCCGCCCCAAGGTAAATACAGCGAAACCAATCTGGAGATGGCAAAAGAATTAGGATATAGAACCTATTTCTGGAGTCTGGCCTATGTGGACTGGTATCAAGATAATCAGCCCACAAAAGAAGAAGCCTTTGAAAAGCTACTGGGCAGAGTCCACCCTGGTGCAATCGTGCTGCTCCACAGCACCTCAAAGACAAATGCAGAAATCCTCGACGAACTTTTGACAAAATGGGAAGAAATGGGATATACCTTTAAAACACTGGCAGAAATTCCTTAAAAGGGGTCTGACCCTTTTGCTTGCCATTTTCGGAGTTGTTTGAAACAATTGCGAAAACGGAGCTCAAAAGGGTCAGACCCCTTTTTACAGCAATTCTGCTCTTAATTGTTCTTGTGTCTTTATAGAGAGCAGGGCTGGTGCGATGTCAAATACGGTTTTTGCCCCGCACTCTCCTTTTTTCGACAGGCGGTATGCCGCTCTTGCGTAGCATACCAGGACACTTGCAGTGAATTCGGGATTTGAGTCCAGTTTTAATGAATATTCTATTACATGCTTACTGCCTTCTCTTCCTGTTTCTCCACTTCTGATAACGAAACCGCCGTGAGGCATCCTGCTGTGATTCTCTTTTAGTTCTTCTTCTGTAATGAAAGTAACTGTCGTATCATAATCCGAAAAATAGTTCGGCATGGTTTTGATTATTTTTTCTATTTTATTCAGATCAGCCCCTTCTTCAGGCACAACATAGCACTCTCTCAAATGCTTTTCTCTTGTTGTAAGCTCCGGTCCACAGCCGCTTCTTACTTTTTCTACAGCTTCCTCAACCGGAACTGTGTACTGAATGCCGTTTTTCACGCCCGGAACCCGACGGATTGCATCGGAATGTCCCTGACTCACACCCTTGCCCCAAAAGGTATAGGTATCCCCCTGTACGAGAATCGACTCTGCATAAATTCTGTTCAGGGAAAACATGCCCGGATCCCAGCCCACGGAAATAATCCCTACATTGCCGCCTTTCTTTGCTGCGGTATCTATATTTGCAAAATATTCCGGAATTTTTGCATGTGTATCAAAGCTATCAACCGTATTGAAGTTCTCTACAATCTCAGGTCCTATTACCGGCAGATCTGTGGCAGAGCCGCCGCAGAGAACTATAACATCTATATCTTTTTTCCAATGCGGCAACTCATCCATATGAACAACCGGAACACCTTCTGTCATAATTTCTACTGTCTCGGGTGCTCGTCTTGTGAAAACTGCCTTTAGTTCCATATCTTCATTGCGCTCCACGGCAAGCTCAACCCCACGCCCTATGTTGCCGTGTCCGGCAATTCCAATTCTGATTTTTTCCATTGTATACCCTTTGTATATCCTTTCTACTACAAATATTTTTCCTCAAGCACCCGGATTCCCTGAAGGAACATCCAGCATACAGGTGTTTCAATTCCCAGTTCCTGTCCCATTCTCACCATGGTCCCGGCAAACATTTCTACTTCTGTTTTTTTCTTTGCCTCTATATCCTGAAGTGTGGATGGCCGGTTCTCATAAGGAATCCGGCAGAGTGACTCATGCTGCTTTTTCATCTGCTCATCTGTGATTGTAATTCCCTTTGCCGCTGCCACCTTCTGTACTTCCTTCATGGCCGCCCAGCGGATTTCATTTGCAGGTCGGCTCTCCCGATAAACTCCAAAAGGGATACCAAACAGAGCACAGGTCATATTCTCGCCCACATTACACATATATTTGAACCAGAGACCCCACATCATATCTTTTTCCACTTTATAGGGGATGTCACACTCCTCCAACACATTCATGACGGCCTTCACACGTTCCGACAGCTTATCATTTCTTTTCTCGCCGAAATAGACTTTTCCCCAATATGGGTCGAAGTCCGCCTTGTTTTCTCTCATAACGATAGACATTCTCATGTAAGAATAAAGAACATGCTCCCAGCCATAAACCGCTGCCACTCTCTCTTCACTCTCCACACCGTTCATAATACATAATATCTGTGTATTCTCTCCTACAAACTCCCGAATATCCTCAATCGCCTGATTAAGCGCCATATCTTTTACCGCCATAATGACCAAATCCGCAGGCGTACCATTTTGGGGTGTGCAGATTGGGAAACGGTAGTTCACTCCATTTACGGTTACCCCTTGAGTTTCAAGCTTCTTTTTCCGTTCGCCCTGTGCGATTACACAAAAATTCCCTTTCCCCAAGTGCTCTCCCATCCTTGGGGCAAAGAAAACCCCCATTGCTCCCAAGCCAATCAACGCTACACTCTTTATCTCCATCTAAACTGCCTCCGTTTCCCGTCTCACACATGAACGCTCATAAAAACACATTAGTCTTCGGTTTTTACCATGACCATCTTAATCACATCGCTGCTGTCTTCTTTTTGCTTTCTGAAGTACTGCTCAGTGTCCTCCAGTGGGAACGTCTGTGTAATAAAATCTTTCGGATCCACTACTTTGGATTTCAACAACTCCAGCGCCCGTGGGAACCACAGTGCCGGGACTGCATATGATGCCCTCAGCTGCAGCTTTTTAAAATGAAAATCATTTGCATTAAATGTAATATCTCCGTGCTGTAAATCAATTCCCAGAAATCCGATAATACTTCCGTAAACTGCAATCTTCATCATATCAGGAATTACAGAGGGCGCTGCCGTTATCATAATTTTATTCACTCCGCCTCTCGGAAAATTATAATTCTAAAGGTCTGTATCCTCGGTCAGTATAACGTCTGTTGCCCCCAACTTTCTTGCGAGTTCAATTCTGGCCTTTGATCTTTTGCTTCTCTGAATTGCATAAATATTCCTTGCACCTGCAGCCTTTGCCAGTGCAATGGTCATCAGACCAATAGGGCCCAGTCCAACGACTGCCACATCGTCATTCAACTCTATTCCTGTTGTATAAAACAAATCCAGTGCAACCCCCAGCGGCTCGGCCAAAGCCGCCTCCTTAAAATCCAGACCGTCAAATGCCACCAGCGCCTGCTCCGGGGCCAGCATATAATCCGCGTATCCACTGATCTCTACATCGTCCAGAATACTTAAGCCGTTGGTACACAAATCCGGCCTTCCATTTCTGCAGTTTTCGCAGACATGGCAGAAGGTCCCGCTTTCAACCACTACTTTGTCGCCTGCCCGAAACCGATAGGAACCGGGGCCATTTTCCACGACAACTCCTGCTATCTCGTGTCCAAAGCTCTGAAATATATCTGCATCAGATTCGGCGGTGTGCATATCCGTACCACACACCGCGCAGGCCCTGACATCCAATAAAACTTGGTTTTCTCCCGGCTCAGGTATATCCGTCTCCCTTATATCAAACTGAAATGGTGATTTTACATATACAACTCTCATCGCTTTACTCCTTAATAATTGTTAAAAGTCGAAATTATCCGGATCTGCCCCCACACGAAGGTTTTTGTTCAGCTGATTGATTGCCGCCATATCCCCATCAGCCAGTTCAAAATCGAAAACATCAAGATTAGAAACAATTCTGTCTTTATGTGTAGATTTTGGAATTACAATGACACCTCTCTGAATATCCCAGCGCAGTACAATTTGAGCAGGTGATTTTTTATATTTCCCTGCAAGTTTATTTAAGGTCTCATCCTGGAGCACATTACCGCCTGTCCCTCCAAGCGGACTCCACACTTCCACCTCAACTCCCATAGATTTATTCAGATCAATCAATTCCTGGTTATTCATATAAGGATGAGATTCAATCTGATCCACAACGGGCTTCACATGGGCAATTTCGTGAATCTTCTGCAGGTGTCCCTTGTGGAAATTACTCAGTCCGATGGCCTTGATTTTTCCTTCCTGATACAGCTCTTCCATGACCAGCCATGCCTTCTCAAACTTATCCACCGGCCAGTGAATCAGGTACAAATCTACATAATCTGTTTTTAACGCTTTCAGGCTTTCTTCAAAAGCTTCTTTTGTTCTCTCTGCACGGATATCATCGTTCCACAGCTTTGTGGTGAGAAATATTTCTTCTCTGGGCACCTTGCTCTCCAGTATCGCCTGCCCTACATCCGCCTCATTTCCATACACCTTTGCAGTGTCAATATGCCGATAACCTGCCTCCAGTGCCCATTTTACAGCATTCACCGTATCCTCGCCTTTGGGGGTCTGAAAAACTCCAAGTCCTAACTGAGGGATCTCGATACCATTATTAAGTTTAATATTTTTCATAGCCTTCCACCGTATCCTTTCTTTGCTCATGTGTTTTCAGTAACAGTTATTGTCAACTGACTCAATTGTATCATTACTTTTCCTGCTTTACAATTCTTCTCTTGAATTTTTTCTGTATGAACCAGGTGTTTTTCCACACGCATTTTTAAAGACCTTTCCAAAATAAGCCCCATCCGTAAACCCTGTCTGAAATGCAATATCCATAACCGGTATATCTGTATCTCGAAGCAATTTCTTTGCCGCCTCGATCCTGTACTCCTGCAAATATTCGTAAGGTGTTTTGTGTATACAATTTTGAAAACAACGGAGACACTCCCGCCCACTGACAGAAGCCGACAAAGCGATGTCCTCAAGAGATATTTTTTCTTTATAATTCTGCTGGATAAAAGTCATCATTGCCTGAATCCGCTCCTGATTTACTCTCTTTACCGGAAATCCATTATTTTCCTCATTTTTCAACTGCTGCATCAAGAGAAGCCACATTTCTGACAAACAATTTCTTGTCTGAAATTCTGTATTTTTTTTCCTCTGCAGGGCAGATAACTGATTCAATTTCTTCAACATTTCCTCTTGCTCTGTATTTTCACCGCGAAATCCCATAATTTCCAGCTTCTTATTCTGCATAATTGGATTCAGATATTTTGTTTCAAAGACACTCTTGAAATGTCCTCCCAAAAATACAGCATGAAACAAATGGGATTCCACCCAGCCCGGCCTTTCACCCTTTATATTTTCCATAGTCGCCAATACGTTTGTATTCATAAAGAACCCATCCTTTTCACGAAAAACATAACTGGCATTGGGGGTGACCACCCTCACGCTGCCTTTCAAAACATAATCAAATTCCAGTTCCTCATGCCAGTGCCACGGTATTTTTGTGTTTTTTAAATCAACAGAATGAAAGGCATACGGATAATCCGCAAATAAATCCTCAATCTCTTCATTTTGATTTCCCTTAACTTTAATCTTCATGTCTCCTCCCTCCGCTTAAACTATAACTGTTCAAAAAGACCTGGTAGAATATTTGTGTCCTTCTGACCAATTATATCACATTTTTATATTAACGTACTTTATTAGTCTATATAATTATACTATTTGTCTGTTTTATATATACTATATTTTAATTATTTTCACTATGATTATGATGTTGGGGTCAAAAGGTATTTTGCCCCTTGATACCTACGGATTGCTACGCACTTTGTGCTCCCGCAATCCTAAAAACATTCGAAATCCGCCCTGCTCGGGCTACTTTCTCATGTTTTGCGGGTCCCAAAGTCATGCTTTTTCATGCAAAGCATGAAACGCATGACCTTTTGACCCTGGTATCATGATTATATTATGAAATAATTTCAAAGTAAAGGAGACCTGTTTATGTATTTTGAAACATATGAAAAGCTAAAACAGTACGCTGCGCTATATCCTGACCGTATAGAGTCTCTTACACAAAAGGCTCTGGATAAAATGAAATTTGAAAATGATACATTGACTGTTAAAAATGTGGCCTTAAATAATTTGACTTGCCCATCAATTGAGAATATACTGGACGTTAAAGGGGCGCTCGTGAAACCTCACTCCCCCAAAATCTACAGTGCAAAGCTGCAGACAAAACATTCAAAAAATAGAAACGGAGATGTCTGATTATGAACGAAAAGAAGTTACTCACCTACATGAAAGAACACAGCATTGACGCATTTTACGTAGCAAAAAAGGAAAACGTCCGCTTCATCAGCGGCTATACCGGAGATGACAGTTCACTGCTGATTACCGAAAATGGATACTTTTTTCTGACAGACCCCAGATACACGGAGCAGGCCGGCTTAGAGTGTCCTGAATATGTTATCAAAAACTGGCGTACCCCCGGAAAGACAAAGGGTGATATGGTAGGTACACTAGTCACTGAAAAGAAGCTGTCTAACGTTGCCTTCGAATCGGATTTCTTAAGTTACGCAGATTTCTTAACCTTCCAGGAAAAGGTTCCCACGACTCTTGTGCCCTGTTCAGGCGTTATTGAGGAGATGCGTCAGGTAAAAACAGAAGAAGAAATTCAGTATATGAGAGATGCCTGCGAAATTTCCTGCAGGGCACTGGAACGACTGATGCCTCTCATCAAACCAGGGATTACAGAAAAGGAACTTGCTGCAACCCTTTCTCTTTACATGGTGCAGGAAGGCGCAGACACAATGCCTTACGGAAATATCCTGATATCAGGTGCAAAGACCTCTCTTCTCCACGGTATTCCATCTGAAAAGGCAATCAAATACGGTGATCTTGTATTGATGGATTTCGGGTGTCAGGTAAATGGATATATGTCAGACATGACGCGCACCTTTGTGGTCGGTAAAGCTACTGAAAAGCAAAAAGAAGTGTATGCCCTTTGTAAACAGATGACAGAAGAATCTACGGAGATCACAAAGGCTGGAATCACCGGAAAAGAAATTTATCTCAAATCTCTCGAAGCCATCCAGGATACTCCTTATATGGGCTATCAATACAACAATATCGGCCATGGAATTGGGCTTTTTGTGCATGAGGGGCCTTTTGATTCCATAACAGACACCACTCCTATTCCCGCAGGAAATGTGCGGACTATCGAACCAGGCATCTACATACCACAGTGGGGCGGCATAAGAATCGAAGACCAGCTCCTGGTGACAGAAGACGGGTATGAAAACATGGTGCGCTTTACACACGATTTAATTGAATTATAAAGCAGGGCAAAGTTTCCTGTCCCAATAATAAATAGCTGCCTTAAGGGCAAACCGTCCCCGGCAGGAATGCTGGTTGAACTGTGTCATCAGGTTTCTCCACTTGAAACCAACACCTTTTCCTTCCGGGATATTTTGGTTTTCCCGTTCCGGCACCCGGGAGATATAAAGTGACAGGTGCGAAAGTGTGACATTCCAGTCCCCATTTCTGTACCTGTCCGCCAATGTATGTGAGCTCAGAAAGGCATTTTGTTTCACCACATCAGGATACATTTTCTGGACCAGCCGGCTGACGAGAGCCGACAGCTTCTTCTCACTGTTCACCGTTCCGGTTTTATCAGAAATTCTCAACAGTTCTTCACCGAGCAGTCTGCTTCCCTGCACTGCGAAAGTTTTCAGTCCAGATTGTTTTTTTCTGCGTCTTTTCAGGAAAAGATATAGACTTATGACACAGAAGCCATACAGCATAGATAATATCCTCTGGGGGAGCATAGATGCAGGATATGGCTGGGCTTGCAGCATTACAAAAGCAAAGCCATACATAAAATGGGATCTTGGAAGAAAATCATCTTCATAAAAGTATACGAGAATGAACATACAGACAACATTTAAAAAGATACACAGCACATAGTTCATGCTGGCCACCGTACCAAATAGACCGCAAATTAAAATTGCCAGATAATTTTTTAAATATGTTTTCACTGACAGCGACGATGCCGTCAGTCCCCGCATATAATACATCAGCAGAATTTAGATAATATAAATTTCAACGATAGACATACATCCTTTCTCCTCACTAGTGGACATGCATTAATTTTTCACCCTCATCTGATATCTCTGTATTCTTCCGCTATTTTTTCAACGGATTCACCCCTCCGATACTTCTTCCTAAGGCTGTACATTTTCCACATGAGTTTTAATTTGGGGACTGTTCCCTTTGGGTATCTCCGGCCAGATGTGTAAATGCGATTTGGCGCCATGCCGATTTTTTCTCCTCTTTTCCTTAGATCCAGGGAGAATTGATAATCTTCCATAATCGGTATCTCCTGAAACATCCCCATTTCAAAAAATAGTTTTCTTTCTATAAACATGCCTTGATCCCCAAATATAATACCACGGACTTTCATACGGTAATTAGAAATTATTCTGCATGTTAACATAAAGAAATTCCCGGATGCAAAAGCGACTCCAAAACCGCCCACCCGGTATTCTTTCATTACATATCGGATTTGCTCTAATAGATTTGACGGCAGTTTACTGTCACAGTGCAAAAAAAACAGAATATCGCCGTGGCTCGCTTTCGCTCCTGCATTCATCTGGCAGCCTCTTCCTTTCTCCGTACTTATGACTTTAAACTCCTTTTTTATTTTCTGAAGAGTTCTGTCCGTACTTCCCCCATCGGTAAAAATAATCTCACACTTATCTTTTATTGATTCTAGCTGCTTCTGGATATAACCGATTGTTTTTTCTTCATTGTATGTTGGGATAATGATTGAAACTTTCCGATGGTTTAATATGAATCTCCTGGTATTTTCGCTGTGTTGTCCTCTTTGCTGGCTTATGAATCTTTTCCGCCATCTCAAACTGTTTCTGTATCTTTCTGTGAACCCATGTAAATCCTCGGGGCAATCCATATCTGCAAGCCGAGGAATATAGGCAATGGAGAGATTTTTATCTTTCAGCGCGTCGACGGTATTCTCAAACACTGTTTCATGCCCGTAAGTCTGATTCTCAAAGGCCGCTGTATACAGCTGTTTCATCCCTATCAGATAATATCCCCCATCCGGGGTCGGGCCCAGTACAACATCCTGCGTTCTCAGCTTTTCAAAAGCATTTTCCAGATAAGAGGCTCTCAGTTCAGGGATATCGGTCCCAATTAAAACACAAGCCCTGTAACCGTCTTCAAAAACTTCCTGAAGAGCATTTTTCATTCTCTCTCCCAGGGAACTGCCTTTCTGCTCCCTGTATTTCACAATTTTCCCAAAAATGGGAAACAGAATATTCTGCTTCCCTTCCGGTGTGAAAAATACATATAAATCTCTGCCGGTCTTTTGGCATTCTCTTACTATATCTTCCAAAAAACATATATGGAGCTGAGCACATTCTTTTTCTGAAAAATATGGCATCATTCTGGTTTTTGTGTGCCCCGGAATAGGTATCCTTGTAAATATAAGAATTGCTTCTTTCATGTTACTGATTCCCCCCTCCGGCTTTTTTATTCTTCTGTGGCCCCGCCGCAGCTGGATCCTTGTCCGGCAGTACAGGCATAACAGTGCCTGCCAAAACATACTTCTCTCGGGGTATAATCCTTGTTTATTATATCAAATATATCTTCTCCTGTCGAGACTGGAATGCCTGCTGCCTGATTAAAGTCGCAGTCATAAAGCGCTCCATCATAGCCCACCGACAGCTGAAAGCGGCACATCATGCCCGGCAGCGTTGACGGATTAAAAGCATTGTAAAGTTTATGCATGTAACTCTCAAGGTTCCCGCTATTTACCAGAAAAGTCCCAAACCTTCCGGTCGGATTATTCGTAATTGTAAACAACTGGTTAAACGTGATTCCGTACTTCTCGCCAAGCTTTTTCTTATACTCTTGCTCCATGGCACCCTGCTCGGGCGGGAAAAATGCACCTGCCGGATTATATACCATATTTAACACCAAGTTGGGGGCTTCTCCGTATCCTAATCTGTTCAATTCCTGAAGCACCTTGATTGCTTTGTTAAATGTACCGCTTCCCCGCACTTTGTCCATTCTGCCGGCCTCATAATAGGGCAGAGAGCAAACCAGTTCTACTCCATTTTCTGCATATAGGCGTATTAGATGCCTGTACCTTTCCTCCAGCAAAATAACCAGATTTGTACGTACAATGACATGTCCGGATATTTTGCAGGCTTCTTTTAAGAACCATTCAAAATCTGGATTCATCTCCGGAGCACCTCCGGTAATGTCAATAGTTGAAAGCCGCTGTTTTTTGTAAACTGCAAGGCAGGCTTCCATGACCTCCTTTGACATTACTTCTTTTCGTCCGGGTCCTGCTTCCACATGGCAGTGCTTACAGGCAAGATTGCACATTTTGCCCAGGTTGACCTGAAGAACATCCATTGAATCGGCCGTATTCTTTACTCTATCATCGGATATCATTTCAGAAAAATCCGCTATATCTGTTAATTTTTCCAGTTGTTCCAACATTTTTTATAACTCCAGTTTCTTAACAATATTTTTCATTTGTACTCCGTGAACCAGTGTCGCACCGCCTCTGATGGCAGCTGCCACGTGAACTGCCTCCGTCATCTGCTCCTCACTGACACCCTTATTTAAGCAGTCATTCGTATAGGAATCAATACAATACGGGCACTGTACTGCATGAGCCACGGCCAACGCAATGAGAGATTTTTCTCTTGCTGTCAGCGCACCTTCCTCAAAAACAGCACCATAATAATCAAAAAACTTTTCCGCTAGTTCCGGAGCTTTCTCTCCTATTGCTCCAAATTTTCCCAAATCCGACGGATTGTAATAAGTATCCATGTTTCTTCTCCCTCCGTATCTTTGTTCTGTTCTATTTGAACTTTGTTTTCGCACGATTTAGAAGCGACTTTTTTATATCAGCCTCCTCTTTACTACCTGTGATTTCCGCAAGTATATGATGCACATTACTACCCCCTGTTCTTGTCAGATTTCCTCCACAGGTTCCGCAATAGGTATAGATGTCTTTGTATTTCTTTTCTTTTATGCTCTGGGGTAATCCTTTTGCCAGTTCAGGTTCCCTTACGCCGGCACAGCCCCCCATGCCGCAGCACTGCACATCCTCAAGCAAATCCACTTTTTTCGGTAAAAAGGCTGCCATATGCTGCAGCCATTCCCCCGCCGCTCTGTCAGGGCAGGGCTGAAAAATATGTATTTCCTCTTCCTCCAGCTTTTTTCCTATGCCCAGTTCCCTGAGCTTCTCATAAATACTGACCACTTTCACTTCTAATTTATTTCTCAGGAAATAATAACAATTGGGACAGACCATTATAGCCTCGGTCACCTCTGCTTCGAGAAAATGGAAATTTATCTTCTGTATAATCCTTTCGGCCTCCCGGCTTTTTCCAATCTCCTCTATGGGTTTCCCACAGCAATCAAAGACAATCCCTGTCTCCTGTTTTTCATTCAGCATTTTATAGACCAACTGCGTTGTCTTCGGATAAGAAGAAGGAAAATTACATCCTGGAAACAGAACAGAACCTTTTTGAATATGGCGGTAATTCTGAAACAAATATTTTTCTTTTTCCTTTATGAGAAGTTTATATCCCTTCTCGTCTATTTTTCCTCGGTTTTTTTTCACTCTTTTTTTCCGGATATCTAGAATAATCTCTCTCCCGTCAATTTTTATCGGACACACTCTGCTGCATTTCCCACACAGAAAGCAATGATATGCCAGTTCTTCTAGCCTCCCTGTATTTCCGATATCAATATCATATTTTCTTAAAAAGATACAGCTTTTAGTGCATTTACCACAGTGAATACACTTAGATGCATCCAATATCATATTCTTATTGTCCACTTTACTTTTCCCCTTCATCTGCCGTAACATATTTATTTTGGAAAAACTTTCCCACACTGATGACCACTATCGCAAGCAAAACCGCCATGCCTATATACAGCCAGCGGTTCTCCTTGTCAACCAATCCGGCAGTTCCAAAAGTATACATGGCAGTCCCGGGAATCATGAAAAGAAGAGAAAACAAAAAGTATGTACCAAACCTGATGTCTGTTATCCCATACGCAAAGTTTTGGAGATTAAAGGGAAACAGCGGAACCAACCTTGTGATCATTAATACAAAGATTTCATTTTTGCCGCTTTCAGCAAACAGCAGCTTTTTTAAGTATTTATTTTTCATTGCCACCGGCTTAATGCTGTCCTGCAGAAAGAATCTTCCTGCAAAAAATGCAAGGCCGGCGCCGATTGTTGTGGCAAGGGAACAGCACACTGTACCGAGCCAGGGGCCGAACAAAACTCCCGCGAGAATAGCGAAGGTTATACCCGGAAGAGCCAGCACTACACATCCGACTACTGTGATTACTGTATAAAGCCCCACCGCAAGCCAGATATTATCCTCTACCAGTGTTTCCAAAAACTTCAGATTTTTCGCGTCACTCAAGTAGGAAGACCAGCCGAAAATGGAGTTTAGAACTAAAACAAGTACAATAATTCCGGCAAAAATCAATACTTTTTTATTTATTATTTTTTTCATTTCGTCTCCTGATGAGGAATGTCCCCGCTTTTACAATCTGCAGAAATGCAGCTGCACCATATAATGCGCTTACAAGGTAATATGAACGCTGAATCTCTCTGGAGAAGACAAGAGTATACCATACATACAATACCGTCAGCAGTATTACGGCTCCTGCCATGATATACTCCCCTCTTCCCATCTCTTGTATTTTTTGAAAAAACAGTATAAGGAACGCCACTGTCAGAATACTGAGTGTGATAATCCCGATATAAGACAACATTCTCATAGGATATTTAGTTTCCCATGAGTAATTTTTATAAGATACATATCGCGCCATCCCCATTTTCTTTCTTGTAAAATAATCTACGATATAGGCACCCGCCAAACACAGCACCTCCAATACCGTATCTACAATGTACAATCTCTTGCCTGCTTTTGTCATAATATCTTAACCTCGCCCTTTGTCACCTATTTTGCAGCTTTATCGTTTGACAATCCTCCAACTGTTATATATTCAACATTGTCACTTGCAGGATCTCCTACCTGAACTGGATTGGAGTCATCCATCTGCCATACAAACCAGCCTCCGTCATACAGACTCATATTTGTATATCCTTCCTGATACATAATCAGAAACGGAATGGTAGCTCGCCAGCCTGTCCCGCAGTAGAAGGCAAGATCATCATCCAGAGAGGCGCCGGACTCAGAAAGGTAATTTTTCAGGACATCTGTTCCCACTGTATTGCCATTCTTGTCTAAGTAAGAACCATCGTCTGTATCGTGTCCCCAGATAGCTCCTTTTGGCTCTCCTGCCTTATCTATATAGCTGTATCCACTGGTTTTTCCTAAAAATTCATCTTTACTGCGGATACTTACCAATTTAAATTTCTCATCATTTTCCTGTTTGTCTTTTACCTGGTCTATGGTAAGGATGTATTCCGGATGAGCTGGTATCTCCACGCCAAAGGCTTCTTTTGCTGTTTTCGGCTCATTGCTTCCGTCCTCAGTGTCATACCCTGCCTTTGTCCAGGCTTCCATACCGCCGTCCAGACATTTCACATTCCCTACACCGGCCCACAAGGCTGTAAAAGCCACTCGGTCATCTGCAGAATTTGTTCCAATATCCCCATAGCATATAACCGTTGTGTCTTTTGTAATACCGAAATCAGTTAAAACTTTTTCAATTTCTTCCCCTGAACGTATATTCCAGTACTGATCCTCTTCAATATTGTCGGTATTCATGTGATACGCCCCGGGAATATGCGCCTCACCATAAACGGGAGAGTCCTTCTCCGTGCCCCAGGAGCATTCCAGAATCACATAATTATCAGACTCGTCCTGATTTCCGTCAATCACACTCTGTACCCATTCAGGTGTTACATAGACCTGCTTTGTATCTACAGCTTCCGCCTCCACTTTCGAGGTCTGCTCTGCGGCAGGCTTTGTGTCCTGTTTTTTTGTATCCTTCTTCTCTTCTTTTGAACTGCAGCCTAATACCGTAAAAGTTGTCAGCATAGTGCAAAAAAGTATTGATAAAATTTTCTTTTTCATAGTGTTCTTCCTTTGTGGTCTCTTTTCTCTCTAATATTTTCCAATATTATAATAATAATCCCTATTATCATAAATGCAATTATGACTTTATTTATTATTGCGAACTTTATTGTGGGCTGATGAATCCCTTCACGCAATAAGCTTGCCGGTACTATCTGCAGACGTTTCCAGCCATATAATGCATAACTATACGCTATGCAAAGAATCATGCTTGTTATCGAAAAGAGAATTCCGGTTTCTCTTTTTTTAGTTGCGATATAGCATAATATTGTCAGAACCAGCCAGCTTCCATAAAAGATATATCCGGTATTGATACGCATTTGAATCCATGTATTGTGAAAGCAGGTCAGTGCGATTGCCATGGCCCATAAAGAGCCGTTATAAAATGCCTTAAACCATCTCATTTTACTCTTTACTTATTCTGCAGGACGAACGGTAATAGTAACTGTAGTTCCGTCGTCCGGGAGAACCTCCTCATTTGCAAAAAACTGTGTTCCGCCTTCGGCCGTGGTTCCCACCGGAAGAGTATTGACAGCAATTCCGGCTGCACAGCTGTCCAGACAGAGGAAACATCCGGCCTGTGTGGATTCTGCCACGTCTCTGTTGCCTGTAAATACAACATTCCAGTCAAAATCTTTGTCTGCTTTTATAACATCCTTGAAAGGAATTTCTTCCTGTCCATCCCATTGAATGAAAAATTCAAGAGGATCCCCTGTGTTTACAATGTTTTTGTCTGCAGACGCTGACATGTCATCCATAGAAACATTGCTATCACCGGATAATCCCAGTTCTTCCAAAGCATCGTTGAAATCCACATTGTAAGCTTTTGCACGGAACATTGACTTATCCGCATTTCCGCCGTCTTCCCCCACGATAGCATGCCGGGTGGGTTCTGTAAAATATGTTCCATTCAATACTGCTTCAAAAGATATTTCTTTTTTATCTGCATCTACAGTCAGATTTTTATATTTCTGTTCACCAGCTGCCTCCGTATCAGCGCTTGCTGCTGTCTGATTGCTCCCCGACTTTGCAGCATCATTTTTTGTTTCTTTCTCCTTGCCTCCACATGCAATAACGCTTAGTGAAAGTACTGCAGTCATAATAAATACAACAACTTTTTTCATCTTCCTTTTCCTCCTGATAAAATGTTTTATTGCAAATTTTTTGTTCTATTATAAATCAGCTTTACTGATCCATATCGTGATTTTTTGCTTCCTGACGTTCCATATAAATCTGACGCAGCAAAACGACAAGTACTGATAATGCAAAGAGAATAAACAAAGCCGTTACAAATAACTTTGCCCCACCTGTAAGCATTCCCCCCACATAAGAATATATAATCGTTGCCGGCAGCTGCCCAATTCCTGTTGCAATAAAAAAGCTGCCAAAAGACATGGACGTCAGGCCTGCCGCATAACTCACCAAATCAAAAGATATAAAAGGTAATAGACGGCAGATTAAAATAGTGTTTTTCCCATGTTTTTCAAAAAATTTGTCTATTTGTTCCAGTCCACCTTTGCTGGTGAGCTTAGTTACTGCATCCCTTCCCAAAATCCGCGCAATAAAAAAACACAATGCCGCACCTGCCATGGCACTGCTCCATGAAAGTAATGCTCCCTTCCACCAGCCAAAAAGATTTGCATTTGCAAATGTAATCAAAAATGCCGGCAGTGGAGCTGCCACCGACTGAAGGAGCATAAGCACAAATGAGATAACTGCTGCATAAGCCCCATAAGAGGCAACAAATTCACTGACCACGGTAAAGTCTCCCGTGGCAAACATGGATATAACGTTATTCAATTGTGTTTTTACAGAAGGTACCATAAAATAGACAAGTACTGCTATAACAATTATCCCAAGAACTAAGAGTTTCCTATATATTTTTTTCTTCTTCATAACACGCTCCCTCGCAAAGGGGTCTGACCCTTTTGCAGACCATTTTCTCAATTGTTTGAAACAATTGAGAATTCGACGGTCAAAAGGGTCAGACCCCTTTTTATGTATCAGGAAATGGTAATTTCAAATCCTTCTTCTGTTTCACTTGACACCACTGTCTTGCCACGGCTTTTTGCAAACTTCTCCACATTTACCTTCTGATGAGGTTCGGTCACAAGAACTTTAATGGGCTCCTTTGTGTTTTTCAGTGCTTCCCCCGCAAGCATCAAAGGTTCCGGGCAGGAAAGCCCTCTGGCATCTACTTCTTTCATGATTTTGCACCTTCTCTCTTATTTGTAAATGCGATAACAAAGCATATAATAATGCAGATAATCAACGCAATCTTGCCATTATTTGTCACAGCACCTGCAATAACTTCCTGCGTCTCCGGATTTAATGCAGTTCCGCTGGACGCAAGTCCAAAATTATGGCTGATTGCTGCTCCCGCAAACATTCCCAGCACTGTTACGGCTGAATCAGAAGAACCCTGTCCTGCCAGAATTAGCTGGCGCAGTGGACACCCGCCTAATAATACAGCTGCAAATCCAACCGCATACATTCCCAGGATATTCCACAAGTGTTGTGAGTGAGCAATAATTCCCGGTGTGTTAAACCCAAACACAAATCTCCCGCTTGCAATGTTGAAGATCAGCATTACAACAAAGAGGCCGCCAATCACTGTCATCAGATCAAAATTTCTCATCAGCATTACATCACGGATGGCGCCTGCAAAACACATCCTGGATTTCTGGGCCAGTGCTCCAAAAATCAGTCCCCCAATCAATGACATGATTAAAGGGGCGTGCATGCTTCCCGGGCCGCTCTCACTCGCTTTCAGAAGAGACGTAAATAGGGCAAGCAGCAAAATACTGAGCATCAATGCCGGAAGTACAACGCCGTTGGTTTTGTGGGTAACATAGGCGCGCCCCAGACTAAATCCCTTTTTTAAAGCGATAACTCCTGTTCCAACCCCAAGGATAAATCCAATTAAAGCAACCCATGCATTTAAGTCTCCCGCAGACATACGGATCACCATGCGCAGAGGACAGCCCAAAAATACTAAACTCCCGATCACAAGAACCATCCCAAGTACAAACCGGATCATCGGCGCAGAACCTGCTGTGGAACTGTACTCTTTCGTTGCCAAGGAAATAATAAATGCTCCCAGTACCAGTCCAATAATCTCCGGACGCGCATACTGTACCACCTCCGCCTGGTGTAACCCCAAAGCTCCCGCAGTATCACGGATAAAACAGGCGATGCAAAATGCCATGTTTGCAGGATTTCCAAAAATAGCCAGACATACGGCAACCAGGCCGCACAGCACACCTGCAAGTGCCAATTTCTTCTTTGAATCAAATAAATTCATAAAAGCTTTCCCCCACTTCATAATATTTTTGCAATTATATCAGAAGGGCAGAAAAATCCAAAAACTGACTTTACAAGCTCGTCCCCCCTGAGCAATTACAATCTCTCTATTCCTATTATAGTAGTTCTTCTACCGCCCGTCCAATAGGACATCACAATAAAAGAGAGTGATATATAGGCGTTACCTATATATCACTCCCACTGCCATCTGATGCTGTGCCCTGTGCCTGTCCTCTACAAGATTTTTGGGATACTTGATAACTCCATTATTCTCATAAGGGTCGTTAAAATAATATCCTTCTTCATCATAGCCCACAAGCAACATGCAATGTTCATTGGAAATCCACGTAAAAGTCTGTCCACTATCTGTCAGTACCCATTCGGGTCCAACAATTGGCTCCCTCATATTGATGCATGCCCAGAATACAACCGGCATTCCATTATCAATATACTTCGTCAGGAGCTGCTCCACAGGTGTATTTGTCTCATCCATAAATTCGTAACGATCTCCTGCAGCCTTTTCCAGTGCTTTTTGAACCACCGGAGCGTAGCAGCCAAAAGAATCTTTATCATAAGGGCTGCCACAGAAATACTCATTCGGATCCGGGCCGAAAACCCGGCCGTCACGTGTTTCCATCTCCCGGCACTCCAAATATTTTACAATAAATTCATCCACAGACAGGTCATAGCCTAAATATCGCAGCAACATGACAGCTGATACACTCTCACAGCCTGTAGGATACTTCAAGCTCTGGTCAATGTACGGTACATCTATTTTAATCATCCAATTCTACCTTCTTCGTTTTTCCTTCCACGTATTTTCTCATAAATGTCAAAACAACAAACAGAATCGCCAGGCTTAGTCCCAATGCAATCCACCAGATTTGTACGAGTCCCGCTATGATATATCCCAGAATGCAGATCACAGCGACTATAGCCGCATACTGCATCTGTGTCGTCACATGGTTAATATGATTACTCTGTGCTCCCGCCGAGGACATAACCGTGGTATCTGAAATTGGTGAAACATGGTCGCCGCACACCGCCCCTGCCAAAACTGCAGCTACTGATATAATCATCATTTCCAGATTGTTTCCGCCCGGAAACATTGCTGTGGCAATCGGCACCAGAATGGCAAATGTTCCCCAGCTTGTCCCTGTAGAAAAAGAAAGAAATACTGCAATCACGTACATGATTGCCGGAATAATCACACTTGCAGAAGTATCACTTTTCACCAGATTGCCCACAAAATCACCAATTTGAAGTGCATCTCCCATTCCCTTCAAGGTCCAGGCAAATACCAAAATCGTCACCGCCGGAATCATCATTTTAAAACCTTCTACGAGACTGTCCATATAAGATTTGAAAGTGATAATTCTGCGGGGTATATATAAGGCTAACATAAAAAACACAGTAAGCAATGTGGCAAATATCAAGCTTGTTTCCGCATCGCAATTTGCAAATGCAGCAACAATGTCTGTCGCCCCACCGAGAAATCCTGTGTATATCATTGCACCAATCGCAGAGAAAATCAGCACCAAAACCGGCAAAATCAGATCCGTAACCCGTCCCTTGGGTGAAATTTCTTCCTTTTTAACCTGCTCAAACTCTTCTGCCCCGGAAGTAAATAAGTCTCCCTTTGCCGCATTTTCTTCATGCTTTTTCATGAGTCCGAAATCAAAGCCTGTAATACTGATATAAAGCACCATAGCTATCGTCAGAATCGCATACAAATTATAAGGTATAGTTCTCAGGAACAGTTGAAATCCACTTATTCCTGCATCTGTCGGAACATAGGAATTTACTGCCGCCGCCCAGCTTGATACAGGAGCGATAATACAGACAGGCGCCGCTGTAGCATCAATAATGTAAGCCAGCTTCGCGCGGGATACCTTATAGCGGTCTGTGACCGGACGCATTACGGAACCCACTGTCAAACAGTTAAAATAATCATCCACAAAAATTAAAATTCCCAGTCCTGTTGTTGCCAGAAGTGCACTTCTTTTAGATTTAATCTTTTTCCCGGCCCAGTTCCCATATGCTGCAGAGCCTCCCGATTTTGACAGCAGTACAATAATCATTCCCAACAAAACGTCAAATATCAAGATGTTCAAATTGATGCTGTTTTTCATAATATCAAAAAACGCAACAAAAGAATCCCAGGGACGGAAGCCCGTATAAAGCAGCGCCCCGGCCGCAACCCCGATAAAAAGCGAACTATACACTTCTTTTGTTACAAGGGCCAGGATAATGGCCAAAAGCGGCGGCACCAAGGCCCACCATGTCCCGATAAACATTGTCTCCATAAAAAATCCTCTCTTTTTCCGTATAGTATACATGTCAAATTTTCCTTTAAGTTTCCTCAACTCACTTAAAGCGTGCATCCAGTTTGCCCCCTGATACCTACAGATTGCTCCGCACTTTGTGCTCCCGCAATCCTAAAAACATTCGAAATCCGCCCTATTCGGGCTACTTTCTCATGTTTTATGGGTCCCAAGGTCATGCTTTTCCATGCAAGCATGAAACGCATGGCCTTTTGACCCTGGTATCATATTAATGTATTTTCCTGTAATATACAATCCCTGTGTTGAAAATAACCGTAAAGGGGTCTGACCCTTTTGCGGACCATTTTCTTAATTGTTTCAAACAATTGAGAATTCGGCGGTCAAAAGGGTCTGACCCCTTTTTACAAAAAAGTATTGACAAATGGTCTAATCATGAATATACTATCCATATAAAACATATATGATTAGTATGTTTCAGTTTTTATTATACTGGCGTTTTGTTTTTTAATAAATAATAAAGAATGAGGCGCTTAATAAGTCAAAGACCCCCGCGGCAAGCTGGCGGGGCATCAAACTTGCAGCGCAGCAAGCTGCGGGGTATTTGACCCTCGCGGCAGTCGCCAAATGGAAATGCAAGCATTGCCGCCTGGCTCGTTGCCCGCGGGAATAGAAGGAGACATGAAACATGGATATGGAGTTTATCCGTAATTATTATCCACTATATGTGGAAGCTGCAAAGATGACAATAGTGATTGCATTAATTGGAATTATTTTATCGCTGCTCATAGGACTCCTCTGCAGTATGATTAAAAAATTAGAAATACCTGTTCTTAAAACAATTGTGAACATCTATATTGAGCTTTCCAGAAATACGCCACTTTTGATTCAACTTTTCTTTTTGTATTTTGGACTGCCGAAGCTGGGAATCGTGCTTAGTTCCGAGACCTGTGCTATTGTCGGACTGACATTTTTAGGGGGCAGTTACATGGCGGAGGCTTTTCGGACCGGAATCGACAGTGTGTCGGACATTCAGCTGGAATCGGGACTGAGCCTTGGATTCACCCGGTGGCAGACATTTTTACATATTGTGATGCCCCAGGCGATTGCCACTTCCATTCCTGTATTGTGTGCAAATGTTATATTTCTGATTAAAGAGACATCTGTATTTAGTGCCGTGGCGCTGGCGGACTTGATGTTCGTGGCGAAAGATTTGATAGGAATTTATTACAAAACAGACGAGGCGCTTCTGATGCTGGTATTATCCTATCTTGTTCTGCTGCTTCCGGTATCATTGATCTGTACATGGATAGAAAGGAGGGCCCGCTATGCAGGATTCGGGAATACTGGTACTGTTTCAGGGAACTAATTTTCTGCGGCTGTGGGAAGGCTTATGGGTTTCACTGAGGATTGCTGTTATATCCATGGGGCTGTCCCTGGTGCTTGGAATTCTTATGGGAATGATTATGACAAGTAAAAATAAAATCGTCCGGTTCTTATGCCGTGTATACTTGGAAATCGTGCGGATCATGCCGCAGCTGGTGCTTTTGTTTCTTGTCTATTTCGGGGCCGCCAAGCATCTGGGGATAAATCTCTCGGGAGATGTTGCGGCAATCATTGTGTTTACCTTCTGGGGAACAGCAGAGATGGGGGATTTGGTGCGCAGTGCCCTGATATCAATTCCTACCCATCAATATGAAAGCGGGTACGGACTTGGGCTGACAAAGCTACAGGTAAATCTTTATATTATCATTCCTCAGACTGTGCGCCGTCTGCTCCCCTCCCTGATTAACCTGCTGACCAGAATGATCAAGACAACATCTCTGGTAGTTTTGATTGGTGTTATAGAAGTAGTAAAGGTAGGAAAACAGATTATAGATGCATCCAGATACACAACTCCAGGTGCGGCTTTGTGGGTATACGGTGCCATCTTTATCATGTATTTTCTGATATGTTATCCATTTTCCAGGATATCAGCCGTTTTAGAAAAAAAGATAAAGGATTGAGAATATGAAAAACGAAAAGGAAATCTTAAAAGTAGAACATCTAGTAAAATCTTATGACAAAGGAGACCCGATTTTAAAGGACTTCTCCTTTATGATGAACAAAGGAGAGGTTGTCGTGATCGTCGGCCCCTCCGGCTGTGGAAAAAGTACGTTCCTGCGATGTATGAATATGCTGGAGCCTATTGATTCGGGCAAGATTATATTCAAGGGCAGGCCCATCAATAGAGAGGGAAAAAATGCCCATGAAATCAGACAGAAAATCGGCATGGTTTTCCAAAGTTATGACTTATTCCCCCACAAATCTATCCTGGGAAATATACTTCTTGCCCCACTTAAGGTACAGAAAAGGGATAAGAAAGAAGCAGAACAGGAGGCAGAACAGTTATTGGACCGTGTCGGTCTTCTGGATAAAAAGGATGCATATCCAAGGCAATTATCCGGCGGGCAGAAGCAGCGTGTTGCAATTGTCAGAGCATTAATTATGCATCCTGAAATACTTTTGCTGGATGAAATCACTGCTGCCCTGGACCCGGAAATGGTAAGAGAAGTTCTTCAGGTGGTTCTGGAGCTGGCAAAGGACGGCATGACAATGCTTATTGTAACCCATGAAATGGAATTTGCACGGGCTGTTGCAGACAGAGTGCTTTTCCTGGATCAGGGAGAAATCATAGAGGAAGGGCATCCTGCAGACTTCTTCGCTAAGCCTGAGACGGAACGTGCAAAACAATTTTTGAACACCTTCCATTATGAAGCTATAGATGCACAGGCATAAATATCCTGTTGAGCCATTCAAAGCAGTATTTTGCAAATGACTGAACTGTAGATAGATTATTTTTTAATTTGAGAGGAGAATCACTATGAAAAAATCAATACTAAGCGCATTACTGGCAGTTACTCTTGCAACAGGACTTCTTGCAGGCTGCGGCAGTAAAGGAAATGACACAGTAAATTCAAGTTCAAAAGACACAGAAGCACCAACAGAGAAAAGTTCCGGCTCCGGAGCCACAGCTAAAGCCCGCACTCTGGATGAGATTAAAAAAGATGGAACTATAAAAATCGGGGTATTCAGCGATAAGAATCCGTTTGGATATGTAGATAAAAACGGAGAGATTCAGGGATATGATGTATATTTTGCAAAGAGGATTGCAAAGGATCTGCTGGGGAGTGAGGATGACGTGGAATTTGTCTACCTGGACGCTGCCAGCCGTGTAGAATATCTAAAATCTGCGAAGGTGGATATCACAATGGCCAACTTTACCGTAACAGATGAGCGAAAAGAACAGGTTGACTTTGCACTTCCCTACATGAAAGTTGCTTTAGGTGTCGTGTCACCTGAAGATTCACTCATAACAGATGTAGATCAGCTGAACGGCAAAACACTGATTGTAGTAAAAGGAACTACAGCGGAAACTTACTTTTCTGAAAATTACCCGGACATCAAACTTTTAAAATTTGATGAATATCAGGAAGCTTATGATGCACTGCTGGACGGCAGAGGGGACGCATTTTCAACAGACAACACTGAAGTGCTTGCCTGGGCACTGCAGAATAAAGGTTTCAAGGTCGGTATAGAATCCATAGGAAACATAGATACTATTGCAGCAGCAGTACAAAAAGGAAATACAGAATTGCTTGACTGGATTAATGAAGAGATCAAATCACTTGCAGACGAACAATTCTTCCACAAGGACTTTGAAGAAACGCTGGAGCCTGTATATGGGGACAGCATTGCTCCTGATGAGATTGTAGTAGAAGGCGGGATTGTCGAGGAATAGACCCGGGAAGAGAATTTATTTTACAGGGGACAGAGCTTTGAAATGACAGTTCTGTCCCTGCATAATTTTTAGCACATCTTACATCGTTTTTGTCAGTTCAGAAGGTTTGTCAAATTCCGGATTAAAGTAATAAAAATTCTTAGAATCCAGTGTGCCCTTTGTTTTCTCCAGAGCCTCTCCAAATCTCTGGAAATGAACAATCTCTCTGGTCCTGAGAAATTTCAGAGGTTCCCTGACTTCCGGATCTGTTATCATTCTCAGCAGATTATCATATACTGTTCGCGCCTTCTGCTCTGCCGCCAGGTCTTCCGTTAAATCCGTGATGGCATCTCCCTTTGACTGGAATTCCATCGCAGAAAATGGCAGTCCTGCTGCTGCCTGGGGCCATAATGCTTTAGTATGATCCACATAGTAAGCATCAAATCCTGCTGTTTTTGCGTCCTCGATCGTCAGATCTCTGGTCAGTTGATAGACCATGGCACAAATCATTTCCATGTGTGCCAATTCTTCCGTACCTATATCCGTCAATAGCCCTCCAACCTCTTTTACTGGCATGGTATACCGTTGGGACAGGTATCTCATGGAAGCGCTGAGCTCTCCGTCCGGGCCTCCATACTGGCTGATAATCAGCTGAGCCGTCTTTGGGCAGGTTTTTGTGATTTTTACCGGAAATTGAAGTCTTTTTTCATAATTCCACATTAGATGCACGCTCCTTCCCACGGGGCCGGTCCGTTTGCCCATAAGTTTTCTTCCCCGGCTTTGCTGCACTTGGCAATACAGTCACAGGTAAGGGGGTAATATTTCTCAGCAAACTCGTCCAATAAAGTTGCTCTTTCTTTTCCTTTATCTGACAATACCTTTAATGCCTCTTTATCATCGCCATGGGTATCTAGATATAATGTCAAATCATTTACAAAAAAAGAAACCTGATTGATTTTATTCATCAACTGTTCCCTCTCCATCTGTTTGGGATCCAATGACGTAGACGCCTTCCCCATAGTAACCGGACTGTCCACCAGAGTATCCGTAACATAAAAAGGCTTATTCAAATCGGGAAATACGGTTCCATTTGTCAAGGCCGTACCTTCTTCATACAATTGTCCCCATTGCTGACAAGGGACAGTTGCGATTGCCAATGCTTCATTTGCCTCCATATTCATTCTCCACCTTTCTAAATAATTGTCAAAACTTTAACAGAGTGAGCGGGCAAGCTCAATTCCACGCCGCTTCATCATATTCCGGCTAAACGCCGAATAATTTTTAAACATTTTGACAATAATAGTATTTGTATAAATGAAAAATTTACTTAGGTAAATATTTTACAAAAAATGCAAAAAGGGGTCAGTCCCTTTTGAACGCCGAATTCTCAATTGTTTGAAACAATTAAGAAAATGGAGCGCAAAAGGGACTGACCCCTTTTATGTTTCCATGTCTCTCAGCCGCTCTACGATTGTGTGTTTGGCAGCCGAATGGTATGTCAGCAGTGGAATTACAAGTCCAAGTATGGCAAATACAGGTACTATCAGCAAAATTGGAAGCTCTGTCTGGCGGAAGGTGAAGAACCAGAACATATTTGTGAGCATACTGCCGATTGGCGGGCTTAATATCAAGCTGAAAATCAGTGATACAAGAATTGCTGCCAGTGTATATATAAGACCTTCTATTATCAGCATTTGCTTCAGCTGACGACCGGTCATTCCGATGGACTGTAATACTGCAAATTCCCGCTTTCTTGTAATAATCCCGGTCAAAATTGCATTGAAGAAATTTAGAATTCCTACAAGAGCTACGATACCACTCAGTACGCCCCCCATGATTGAGAACATATTCCGGAGTCCGTCAAACTCCTTCACATAGCTCATTTTTGATTCATAATCATATGAAGTCTGTACTTTATTTGTATAATGCTCAAGGAATTTTGACATTCCGGCTGTAGATTTTTGGCTGTCCATATTGAATAAATAAGTCATGACATCACTGGTGCCGCTGTCCCGCCGAAATGCATCTGCACCCATCACATATTCCTGTGTCCCATAGTAGCGGTAACTTTCTGTATTTGGAACTGTCACGGTAGCAGCCACTATATATTCTTCTTCATGATATTTTGCCGCCCGTATATTATAGTTTCCGGGATAATTGTCTGTTTCTTTCTCCGATAAAATTTTTCCTGTATCCGTATCATAATATTCGTACTCATCCACATATCGGATTTTGACTATGTCACCTGTTTTTGCCCAGTGCGAATCCTTCTCCACCTTGCCATAGTCATCCGCCATATATACCGCTGCGATTGAATGGCTGTCCGAATCGCTGAGACTGGAAAGATCTCCGTCAATAACTCCAAGGCAGCCGAGAGGCAGGGATTCCATTCCATAAAACTGCGCTCCTTCATAAATTCTGCCGTCCTCTGATTTGTCGGCCCACTGTACTCTTTCGTCCACTGTCTTCTTATCTTCTCCCCATCCCCGATAGATCTTCCGATATTCTTTTTCCGTCATCAGCTGCTCAACAGAGGAAGTCTGACCATAAATACGGCCGGATTCTTTAATACCTTTTCGACTGTTGATATCCGAAATCACATCCTCCGTGACGGCCTGGCCTGAATCTCTGAATCCGGCATTGGTCGTATTAAAATAATTGGCACTTCCTACAACAAAATCTGTAACTACTTTACTCTGGAGATATTTGTCCATATCAAATCCATTGGTGAACGTAACTGCAATATTCAGCAGCACTACTGCCAGAGACAGAGAAACTATGACCAGCACAGTTTTTTTTCGATTTCTTCCAAGATTTGCCCTGGCCATGGAAAACAGAGAGGGCTTTTCCCGGCCTTTTTTTCGGACCTTTCTCCTCTTTTCTCTGCCGCGTTCTGCATAGCCCACTGCTTCAATGGGAGATACCCGGGCCGCAATTTTTCCCGGCTGTCTGCAGGATAAGAGTACCGTAATCACTGCAAATATAATTGCTCCTAAAAATATAAGCGGATTATAGCTGACAAATGCTACCTTATATGAGAGCTGCTCCATAATGACCGGGGTAAGCTTTGTTCCTATCAGAAATCCCAGTAATAGACCAACCGGAATCCCCAACCCGGATAAGGCCAACGCCTGGAAACGGATCATCCGGCTGATCTGCCTTCCAGTCGTCCCAATGGTTTTCAAAAGACCGTAAAACTGAATATCATTGGCAACCGATATTTGAAATACATTATAGATAATCAGATACCCGGTAAAAATAATCAACACTAGCAGAGCCACAATTGCAAAAACAGTTACTGGATCTGCCTTTTGGGAAAACTGCGCTCCTGTGTATCCCCAGTTTACACCAATGTCAATGAAATTATCTTTGCTTCCATCGTCACACTGATATCCATTATCTTTGAGTACCTGCCTCATATTTTCTTCGATATGCCTTGCATTCTTAAAGAACACATCCAGCGTCCATTTTCCGGTCTGATCGCTTTTATCCTGAGACTGATAATTAGAAAGCTCTTTTTTGGCGCAGCTCAAGGGAACTAACACATGGCTCGCAGTTGCAGCCTCATCGTATTCCCACCACCCAGAAAGTTCGAAAGCTTTGGTAACAGGTGTCTCTTCTCCTGTTCCGCTTCCCAGATTGTATGTAATTGTAAATTTGGTACCAACCTCAGGTTTTACACCAAGCAGTTCAAGTACTCTTGTATCGGTTGCCGCCTGATTTGTTCCCTCTTTTGGCAGCTTTCCTTCCTTCGGTTCGCAGAAATAATGAGGAACTTCCCCCGGTTCTATATAGCTTACCTCCACATGGGCTTTCTGGAAAGGATCCCCTCCTGTCATACCAAGAAGCAGTCGTCCCCCGGATTCCTTAATGAGAGGATCCTGCCTCAGCTTTTCCATCTGTTCCTCGCTTATATCCTTAAAGCTGCCATGTCCGTCCCCGCCGACCATTCGGAAATTTTCCTGCTGAAAAGAGTAATTGATGGAAGCCGCAATAGTAAATAATGCAGTAAACATAATCGTAGTCAGCACAATTGCCAGAATTGCAATCAGATTTCTTGTCTTCGATGCCTTCAGACTGCGGGCCGACAGATTTCGGATACATTTGCGGTTAGAAACCTTTATCATAGCGATTCCTCCCTTTTCACGATCCTTCCATCTTCAATCCTGACAATCCGCTCAGCAAGCTGTGCTATCTCTTCATTGTGCGTAATCATCACAATGGTCTGAGCAAATCTTCGGCTCATAATCTTCATCAGCCCCAGCACATCCTGAGATGTACTGCTGTCCAGATTCCCTGTCGGCTCATCGGCAAGGATGATAGATGGTTTAGATGCCAGAGCCCTTGCAATTGCCACACGCTGCTGCTGTCCCCCGGAAAGCTGATTCGGAAAGCTATATAATTTTTCCTTCAGCCCCAATGATTTTATCACCTGCTGCATATATTGCTTATCCACAGTTCCCCCATCTAATTGTATCGGCAAAACAATATTTTCATATACAGATAAAACAGGAACCAAATTATAAGCTTGAAACACAAAACCAATTTTTCTCCGACGGAAAATCGTCAGCTCCTCATCCCCCAAAGAAAAAATATCCTTTCCGTCCACCGTGACCTTTCCCGATGTCGGACGGTCCAAACCACCCAGTATGTGAAGCAGAGTAGATTTTCCGGAGCCCGAGGTGCCCACAACAGCAACAAATTCCCCATTCTCCACAGAAAAATTCACGCCATCCAGCGCACGGACCTCACTCTCCCCATTTCCATATACCTTGCTCAAATCGCTGGTTTCCAAAATCATCATATCCCAAATACTCCCTTCTCCCAAAAAGGGGTCTGACCCTTTTGCGCTCCATTTTCTTAATTGTTTGAATAATTAAGAATTCGGCGTTCAAAAGGGTCAGACCCCTTTTCAACACTTTCCTATAGGTTATCATATTATTCTTTCCACAATCTTTCCCTCTACAAAAAGATTCTAACAGTTTTGAAAGATTTAAAGACTATTCCAAATCACCTATACCCGTATATTTGCCATCCGAATTTTTGGACATGCTGTCCCCGGAAGCTGAAATTGAACGTGGAAAGTAGGCAGAGAAAACGGAGCCTGTGCCGGGCTTTGACATTAACTTCAGATACCCGCCCTCTTCTGCCAGTATTTCTCTGGACAGATATAGTCCAATCCCAACCCCTTCCTGGGATGCCGTTTTTACAGACCGATAGAACCTAGAAAATACTTTTGCCTGTTCTTCTTCAGGAATACCGATTCCTGTATCCGCAATTTTTACACATACAAACAATTCATAGGGTTTCACACCGACAGTGATTTCCCCGCTATCTGTATATTTCACCGCATTATCCAATAAATTGCACAGTGCCTCCACAGACCATTTGCAGTCAAAAACTGCATCTGCTTTCACATAATTTTCCACCAATTTCAAACCTTTTTCTGTGACTTTCTCCCTATACTGATCCACCGCCTGTTCTACTGCCTCAGAAATATCCCCTATTTCCGGCTTTAATGAGATAATTCCGGTTTCCAGTCTGGAAAGCTTGACTAAAGATGCAATCAGGAACTGCAATTTTTCCGCCTGTTGATGCAGGGAATCTACATATTCCGCTTCTTCCTGTTCCAGGTTCTTTTCCTGGAGCATTTCTGTATACAAGAGAATATTGGCAATAGGAGTCTTTGTCTGATGGGAAATATCTGCAATCAATGTTTTTATCTTATTCTTCTCCCCTGCAATATTCCGAACCGACAATTCAGAAGCTGCAAGATATTGAGCCAGCCGGTTTTCCAGTGCAGACCGTCTGGTCTCGTCAAATGCGCTCTCTATAAATGTCCCGTTCATTGCCTGTTCCAGCATCTCTCCAAGGCCTTCCATGACCCGTGCCTGTCTACGTCGTGCATAAATAACTGTCCCCACAGCAATCAGTATGCTGGCAACGGTTATTACGATCAATACTTTATTCATATTCCTTCACCCAGGTATATCCTACTCCATAGATTGTTTTGATCATATCCTGTGCATCCAGCTTATCCCGCAGACGCTTTACGGTAACGGAAAGTGCATTTTCATCCACAAATTCTGCCTCTCCCGTCCAGACAAGGTCTATCAGATCAGAACGACTCATGGTAATCCCCTGATTTTCTGTCAAAATCAACAATAATTTTTGTTCGGTTTTGCTGAGCTCCACTCTTTTCCCCTGTATCAAAAATTTCATACGCAAAAAGTCAAAATGATACTTTCCAGATTGAAAAACTCTTACCTCTGTATTATTCTGTTCCTTCCTATGAAGCTTTTTTCGGAGCTGCGTGTTCACTCTCGCCCTCAGTACCGCCAGACTGAATGGCTTTGTAATATAATCTTCAGCCCCCAACTCCAGACCATTGACAATGTCTGTTTCCAAATCATTCGCAGTCAGGAGAATTACAGGGATATCTGATTCCTTTCGTATTCGGGCAAGCAGATCCAGTCCGCTTCCCTCCGGCAGGTTAACATCCAGGAGGACCAGATCCCATGTGCTCTTTTTCAGCCTCAGCTTTGCTTCTCTTAGAGTGGCACAACTGTCAGTCTCCACGGTTTCTGTGGCAAGCGCTCTTTTTAGTCCCTCTGCCAAAGAAGTATCGTCTTCCACAATCAATATTTTACTTTGCTCTTTCATTAAATAAATCTCCTCCTGCTCCTCCTAATGTGCTTTTATAGTAACACCGTTTCTCCAACACTTCAAACAATAAAGAGAGATCAGCCCTTTTCAAATGCCGAATTCTCAATTGTTTGAAACAATTAAGAAAACGGAACTCAAAAGGGACTGACCCCTTTACAAAATTTCCTCTTTCAATGTCTCCACGATTGTGTCGTGTTTTAGTTTAGATACCGAATACTGCATCGACATTAATATAATCAGGAATACAACAATGATAACCGCCAGATACAGCACCCAATTCACTTCGAAGGGAAGGGCTGCCTCCCCCATTGCACGGTTAATTCCATAGCTCAGCAGCAAGCTGAGCGGTATACCTACAACCAGTGCTTTCAACCCATAAAACAAGCTTTCCAGGCGAATCATTTTCCGAAACCCTTTCGGAGTCATCCCAACAGACTTGAGCATGGCAAATTCTTTTTTCCTCAATGCGATTCCTGTGGAAACTGTATTGATGATATTGGCAATGGTAATCAATGTGATCAGTGTCACAAATCCGTATACAAACACTTCTATCACAAACCCAACTGTATTCATTGTCTGGAACATCTTTACCACATCTGAACAATAGGTATGCGTATACCCCTGTTCGTCCAAAAGTGCCAATACCTTCTCAGTTACTTCTGCATGTCTCTTTGTCTCAATTCCGAATAAGTATCTTAAATCACCGGAGTCCACACCCTGATAAGCAGTCTTAAAATAATAGCTTTGAGGTACATATACAGCAAGTGCTCCCGGATCTGACAATTTGCAGACATAATTTTCTTTGTCATAATTGATAAGTCCTGCAATTTCCACCTTACTGTTTTCTGCTGTTTCTTTTTGATAGACCTGCTCCCCAAGCACCTTCTCTGTAAAGACTTTCTTACCTCCCTCTTTATGGGAAATATTATTCATCAGCAGGCCCTTTATAGTTCCGCTGTAAAAGTCACGGTAATCCAGCCCGTTCTTCTCACACAGAGCATTAAATGCCTCGTCGTCTATATTGTTTACATATAGCTTTACTTTCTGCTGGAACAGATCCTTATATGCTTCTGTCAGGTTCTTCTTGTCCGTGATGCCTGGCTCCATATTATACAGTGACTTCTCTCCATATTCAAAATACTCGCTGTTTACACAATAAAAATCGTCGATATCGGAAATATTCCCCAGCTCCTTTGCCAGCTTATCTTTCTCATCATAATCAACCATTACCTGAATCTGATAGGGAATCTTTACACTGATATCTGCTGCCTGCATAAACATCTGACAAAAATAATTTACACATAGAAACAGTACAACGGACAGGGTTATGGAAAATGTTATAACTCTTGTCTTTCTGGAATTTCGTTTCAGACTCTTATGTGCCAGCTCTCCCTCATAACCAAATATTTTTCTGATGTAACGGGGAGACTTTAGTTTACGGGCCTTCAATTTCCATTCACTCTGCTGCCGGATTGCATCAATAGGAGTAATTGCCGAAGCCTTTCTCGCCGGAATCACCGAAGAGATAAATATTGTAAAAGCGCTTACTATGACAATCCCTATGATACACCAGATGGGAACCACCGTATTCATGGACATTTCTGATTCGGTTATCCCCTGTATCATGCCGCTGGCTATCATTTTCCTGCCGACTATTTTCAGGGTCACCGAGATTCCTGCTATGCCGGCAATAATCCCGGTAATAATGCCTGCCAGGCCGAGGAGAAAGCCTTCAAAATACACGGAATTTCTCTTTTGCCTTTTCGTCGCACCCACACTGGCCAGCATACCGAGATAACGCACCCTCTCAGAAAGTGACATTCCAAATGCATTGTATATCAAAACCACCGATGCCAGAACAATAATTACCAGCATAACGCCGGTCATGGGAATAATTGCTTTGATAACCCTGCTGTTCTCGTCGATTGCAAATTTTGTCTCCAGATAATCCGTGTTGATTTCAGCCGTCTGAATCTGATATTTTTGGACCATAGATTTAATAACATCTAAGGATTTGTGATCAACTTCCTTTAATAGAATTACTGCATCTACATTTCCCTCTTTTTCCCGGTCACTCATCCCTCTTAATACTTGAGCACTTTGTGTTGGAATGTTCGTATGCAAAATGGCGGTAATTTTATAATCTTTCGTACCTGTCTGGGTGAATTCCTCATCCGATAAATAACTGCCATAATACAGCTGTTTCTCTCCGCTCTGCTCAAGAAACCGACTGCCCACATCCAGAGTGACTCTGTCTCCCGGCTTCCATTTCAGGTGGTTCTTTTCGATAAACTCCTCTTCTACCGCTATCTCATGTTCATTTTCAGGAAGCTTTCCATCATACCCGCTTGTAACCATCTGTCTTAAGTACTGCAAGTCTCCAGCGAGTACCTGCCCGCTGCCGATCCTGTAGGAGCTGCTTCCCTCCAGATAAAACCCGTTCTCCTGAAGCGTTGCCGTAATACCGGTGCTTTTTATCCGGCTGTCCTTCTCAATTACTTTAAGCTGTCCCTGGGTGATATTCTGAAAAAGAGCATGGCTGTTTCCCCCGGATAAAATAGTAACTTTTCCATTAAAATCCAGAAACGAAGCAATAGAAACGAAAACCGCCGTAATCATTGCAACTGAAACTGTAATCCCCAATATCGTAACTATCGTCCTGCCTTTATTTGTTTTCAAGTGCCGCAGGGTCAGTTTATTTACAATATTCATGACCGGTTCACCTCATCTCTGACGATGTGTCCATCTTCAATGGCGATCATACGGTCCGCCGACAGTGCAATCCGCTCATCATGTGTGATGATAATCACCGTTTGATTGAATTCATGATTGAACTGGCGGAGCATTGCAACAATTCCCTTACTGTTTTCACTATCCAGATTCCCGGTTGGCTCATCCGCCAAAAGCAGCGCGGGATTGTTGACCAGCGCTCTGCCGATTGAGACTCTCTGCTGCTGCCCTCCGGAGAGCTGGTTGGGAAGATACTTCAGCCTGTCGGTAAGTCCAAGTTTTCCGATCAGACTCTCAATCTGCCTCTTATCCGGCTTTTTGCCATCCAAAAGCAGCGGCAGAGTCAGATTTTCCTCCACCGTAAGTATCGGAATCAGATTGTAGAACTGATAAATCAATCCAATCTGTCTGCGCCGGAAAATGGCAAGGGCAGTCTCATCCAGTGAAGAGAGCTCCGTCTTATCTATCACTACTTTCCCGGAGGTCGCCTGATCCACGCCCCCAAGTATGTGAAGCAGCGTCGATTTTCCTGAACCGGAGGGCCCGACGATTGCGACAAATTCTCCGTGATTAACTGAAAAAGTAACATCATCCAGTGCCTTCACCCTGGTGTCTCCCTTACCATAAATCTTAGAAAGATTTTCAACCTCTAATATTTTCATTTCAAATTCTCCCTTCTGAATATATGGTATCAGCTTATCAGCCCAACCTTACACCTCAGTGAATTAAAAGTGACAATTCTGTCACTTGTCCGCCCAACCAAAAAAAGACCTGTTTTCTGTCATATGATGATACGAGGGTCAAAAGGCCATGCGTTTCATGCTTGCATGGAAAAGCATGACCTTGGGACCCCTACATCATATGATTACTTTATAAAAACAGATTTCAAATTCCGTCCCCTTCCCCTCCCGGCTCTTGGCACTGATTTTCCCATGCTCCTTTTCTAAAATAGTTTTCGCCAGTGCAAGTCCGATTCCGGCACTCTCCGCAGATGCATTTTCCCCGTGATAAAACCGCTCAAAAATGTGAGGAAGATCCTTCTGTGAAATTCCACTCCCATTGTCCCGTATTACAACTGAGCTATAGATACTCGCTGTCTTTATCTCTATCTGCAGTCTGCCCCCCTGCTCCATATGCTCTATGCAGTTCTTCAAAATATTAGAAAAGGCCTCTTCTGTCCACTTCCTGTCTCCGGTTATCACTGCATCTTCTCCACTCAACCCCCATGAAATATTGCCCAGATCCATTGAGACCAGAAATGGCTGAACACAGTCCCTGATTATGTTTTTTAATGGAATCTGCTCCTTTTTAAACATGACTGTTCCCGTGTCAAGTTTCGATATTTTCAGGAGATTAGAAATCAACCATTTCATTTTGCTCAGCTGGGTGTCAATGATTGAAAGGAATTCTTTTCTCTTTTCCGAGTCCTCTTCTTCCTCCAGGAGTTCTGTCATGACTATCATAGATGTCAGCGGAGTTTTTAACTGGTGAGAAATATCGGCAAGAGAATCTGCCAGATAGGTTTTATCCTTCTTCAGCATCTCGTTCTGAGAGCGAAGCAGGACAGTTACCTTATAAAGATTATTTTTCAAAATGGATAATTCGCCTTCACTGTTATCTGTAAGTGCAAGATCATACTCCCCGGAGCACACGAGGGAAAGATAGGTATTGAGCTCCTGCAGCTTCTGATATCGTTTACATGTTTCATACAGATAGACTGCAGTCACTGCCGTTCCCAGAAAAAAGGCGGCTGCCCCACAGACAGGATTTAAGAGCAGACAGAAAATGGTGCACAGCACCGTCAGCCCCATCCCTGCTGCGGCAATTCTTCGGGTTCCTTTATGATTCATGTTCTACAATATACCCCTTTCCCCTGACTGTTTTGATGTAGGCCGGACACATCGGGGCATCCTCAATCTTGTTTCTAAGCCTTTTCACATATACTGTCAGCGTATTATCGTTTACAAAATTTCCGTCTACGTCCCAGATGTTCTCCAGCAGATTATTTCGTGAAAGAACAATGCCTTTATTATTCAGCAAAATAAGAAGCAGACGGTATTCCATAGCTGTCAGTTCAATCTCTTCTCCCCTTTTGTACACTTTCGCTGTGTTAGTATTTACTTCCAGCTCTCTGTAACGGATTATCCCGTCCATTGTCTCTTTACTGTATCTTCGCAGAACACTCTTCATCCGTGCAAGTAGCTCTTTCACCCGAAATGGCTTCGTAATATAATCATCTGCCCCAAGATCCAGCCCCATAACCACATTGACCTCATCGTCCAGGACGGTCAGGAAGATGACCGGGTAATCTCCCATAGTTTTAATTTTCTTACACACGTCATACCCGCTGCCGTCCGGAAGCGTCAAGTCCAGAATATAAAATAAAAAAGCATTTTCGGAGATTGCTTTCATGGCATCTTTCACGGTTCGTGCCACTGTAACCTGATAGCCCTCGTTTTCCAGAGAATATTTTAGTCCAATGGCTATGGCATCATCATCTTCCAGCAAAAATATATGCATAACTTTCACCCCTCTTTTGCAAAAAATATCAATGTAATGATGTTGGGGTCAAAAGGTATTTTGCCCCCTGATACCTACGGATTGCTCCGCACTTTGTGCTCCCGCAATCCTAAAAACATTCGAAATCCGCCCTATTCGGGCTACTTTCTCATGTTTTACGGGCCCCAAGGTCATGCTTTTTCATGCAAGCATGAAACGCATGACCTTTTGACCCTGGTATCATGTAATAGAATTAGTATAGCAATTTTAAGGACAAAAAGATAGTTATTGGTTTTTATGAACAGCAAAAAATATGACTCCTACAATTGCCACCAACAATTCCGTAGCTGGGAATGTACACCACACGCCAGTCATTTTTGCCGCTGAAGATAAAACGAAAGCCATCGGAATAACTACAATAAAACCACGCAGTATAGAAATAATACTTGCCGGCAGCGGATAATCCATGGATGTATAATACATAGAAATAATTATATTGAATCCGGCAAACGGACAGGCAATAAAATACAATCTCAATCCTTCTATTGCCATACTTTGCAGCAATGCATTTTGTTCACTATTAAATATATCGGCAATCTGTTCCGCTCCAAAAAATATTCCCGTATAAATCGAAATGATGACGAGTGACAGATTAGCAATGATTCCGTATGCTGCCACTCCCACATTTCCCAGCAAAGAGGGCCGCTATATATACTGCATTGGTGAAAATCTTGTTTGCCTCATAATCCTTTCTCTGACTTTTCCAGATAGAATATCTGGTACCCCCCCCCATACCAATCATTAGCCCGCTTCCATGAATAAAACTATATATTGGAATAGCAAGATTTAGTGCTGTAAGTCCATTTGAGCCAAGCTGCCTTGCCACAAAAAAAGTATCTGCCAGTATGTAGCAGGATAAACCAAGCATTCCCAACACATTTAGAGTGGAATACTTGACAAAAACCCGAAAACAACTCTCTTTCTTCATATAAATTACTTTTCCTTTCAGATTCCGCCGCCGCACAGTCTCTTTTCCACATTCAATTATTAAAAGTACCGGAAACAAGATTACTTATCTTAAAATAGTATCAGCATCACATTTTGGTAAACCTTACATATAATATAAAAAAATACCGGTAGTGATATTTGTATGAATATTGATTCCCGCGGAACCATGGTTCAACGAGGTGACTTCATGCGCATAGACAATGCTTTTGTAGAAGAAGTTTCTTGTTCTAATAATTCTAATGGAAATATATTGGTTTCTTACTCTATGCCGGAAAGAAACAATATGAATTCTATACAAACTATTAGATTAAATCTTAACAGACATACTACCATATTAAATTCTTTCGGCCATAGAACGTGTCTATGCTGCATACAGCCAGGTATGTGGGTAAATGTCGTGTTCTCATTATTTATGACCAAAAGTATACCACCTCAATCCAATGCTTTTTTTGTTCATATTCAAAAAAGGCCCTGTTCCACTTCTTCAGTTAGTACAGGGCGCATCATCCTAGTTGATTATGACAATCTTTTTCTTATTACCGAAGCTCTGAATAGCATAAATAATCAAACTAAATTTATTGTTACCGCTACAACTACTATTACCAATCGTTTTGGTGCCTCAATAACATTTAATGCTCTGCAGCCCGGTCAGATGGTTAAAATAACTCATGCAAATTTTCAAACAGCAAGTATTCCACCACAGACAACGGCTTTTAACATTCAATTGCTATAATTTATCCTGCAATCAATGGTCCTACAAACGCCCATAGGATTACCCATATCCACAGTGCTGCTGCACCGATCCAGCTGGCCTTTAGCACCTCTTTCATGTTATTTGTTCTTGCAATCCCCAACTGTCCGGCCATGTTGGCGGTCGGGTACAAAGAACCTGTAATTCGTGTGGCAGCCAGCAGCGCTGTTGCCCAGATTAATCATGGTGAACATTGCCTCGAAAAAGATAAACACCAGAAACATGTTCGTCATCTGTGCCGCACCATCTACAAATACACTGATTGCTTCATCAAGCTTCATTATGTTGGATATCATCCCGCACAGAGAAATAATAGCGGACAAAATCAGCATAACAATGATTGCATACTCTGTCCCCTGTTTTGTAATAATACCATATGCAACAAGGGCTATAAAGGAAATCAGAAAAACAATTGTTGTTATTTTCTCTCCCTTTGAGATATCTATGGTTTTAATATCGACCATATCCTCTGTCAGCTCATAGGCTTCTTTTCCCCTGTATTTTTTCTGAATTCTTAAAACAGCAAACCAGGTTGCAACCAGCCAGACCAGGCTGAAGGGTATAACTGCCCACAGCATCAGTTTCCCGTAGGACAGACCGGTAACCCCCATGGTTGCTATGGTCACACCTGTAAGAGGTCCAACCATCAGACCAACTTCACCAGATACCCGCAATAAAGCAGCGACTGCTGTAGGCGTTACCCCCACTGCTGCTACCATAGGAATCACGACCGGTGCTATCACTGCATTCCCCCCGGCCAGTGTACCAAGCAGCCCGCAGATAACGATAGAGGAGACCATGATTGCCAGCATCCCCTTTTTCTCCGAATTTACTCCGATCTTCTTCACAATCCAGTAGACAAGAGTGTGGCTGACCTTAGTCTTATTCATCAAATAGCCAAGACCACTGCCAAACATAATGATTAAACCGATTGTGCCCAGAAATGAGCCAAGTGCCGCATTAAAAATGGCAGCAAGGTTTTGAATATTCTGCCCTGTCAAGATTGCCGCCACGATCACACCGACTATAAGGCCCGCTAAATTTGACTTATTCATGAAAACCATGATGAGATATGCCAAAAGCGATATGAGAGCCAAACAGCGAGAAAACCGTAGGTTTTCGAGCTTGGTTCTGAATAGTTACTATATTTTTTCCAGATATCTAATCTTGTCAATTCCCCTGACCCCAAGACCAGGATCGTTGTTCAGCGTGATTTTATATTCATCGAAAACTGCCCCTCCTATTACAGGGTCCTCGCTGCAAAGCACCGATCCATCCAAATCTATCTTCGTGATGATACTCTTTGCCGCTGCCAGATGAACGGCCGCATTTACACTGACCTTGGCTTCTAACATACAGCCAATCATACATTCTACGCCATAGATTTCAGCAATGGAACAAATTTTCAGGGCATTGTGCAGTCCGCCTGTTTTCATCAGTTTGATATTGACGAAATCTGCCACCCTCCTTTGCAGGATTGTAAGTGCATCTGCAGGTGAAAATACAAATTCATCGGCAAGCACTGGAATAGATACATTGTCCGTCATGAATTTCAGACCGTCAATATCATGCGCAGGCACCGGCTGCTCGACAAATTCAATATCCAGACCTTCTTCTTCCATCCTTCGAAGGGACCGAACCGCTTCTTTAGCTTTCCATCCCTGATTGGCATCAATTCTAAGCTTCACATCATATCCGACCGCCTCACGAATTGCCTTCATGCGCTCTATGTCTTTGTCTGCATCCTTGCCGACCTTGATCTTCAGTGTTTCAAATCCCCTTTTTACGGCATTAATACTGTCCCTTGCCATCTCATCTGGGTCATTTACACTGATAGTGATGTCTGTGATAATCTCTTTTTTATGCCCCCCAGCAGCTGGTATAAAGGTGCATTTTCCGATTAAGCCGCTTGACTAGTTTATTGTATCAAAGTGCCGGCAGGTTTACTAGCTTGACTTTTATTTTTTTATCAGACAGCACATGTTTCAGTATCCGAATTTTCCCCTTGACTCCTGCCAACCTATGTTTTAGAATGGAGTTGTCAGTTGATTCATAAAGGAGTGGACTTCAAGCTATGAAATATTCAAAAAATACACCTGTCTACGGCCGGGTTGCTTATGACATTGCTTCTCAGATTGCAAACGGGAAGCTGAAAGAAGGGCAGCGCTTCTCCGGGCGCTCGCTTATGGGTTCTCAATATGGCGTGTCTTCCGAAACAATCCGAAGAGCTATGAACCTTTTAGCCAATATGAACGTCATTGACGTTCGGCAAAATGTAGGGGCAGCAGTAATCTCCCGGCAGAATGCCATATATTACGTTGAGCATTATAAATCTGACAATGACCTGAGAGCTTTAAAAACTAAGCTCAAAGAACTGACGCTGCAGAGAGATCAGCTGAATGAAGAGATTAACAGTACATTTGAAAAAATTATGGATTTGGAAGAACGTTTTCAGAACAGTGATCAGCTGAAGACGTATGAATTTCCTATCCAAGGAGACAGTAAGGCTTCCGGCCGGACTCTCGAAGAGCTTCAGTTCCGTCAAAACACAGGAGGTACAGTAATTGCCATCAGGAAAGGGGAGAAACTCATGCTTTCTCCCGACTCACAGACTGTACTTCAGGAGGGAGATATACTTATCATTGCATGTAATGTTGCCAACTTAACCCAGGTTTCGGAACTTGTCAGTTACTTTTCCGGATAACCTTATAATTCACAGGGAGGGATGTTCCAAATGAAGAAATTTTTATCACTTTTGTCAGCAGCGCTCATCGGTGCTCTGTCATTCACTCAGCCGGCTCTTGCCGCAGAGACTAAGGAAAAGCAGGAAATCGTTTTTGCAGATGTGGGTTGGGATTCTATCAAACTCAACAATGCAATTGCCGGTCTGATTGCCGAGGAAATATTCGGCTATACATGGACCGAGGTTCCCAGCTCCACTCCAATTGCCCACGAGGCACTTATGAACAGTGAACTTGATGTACACATGGAAGAATGGACTGACAATATTCCTTCCTATCAGCCTGATTTAGATGCCGGAAAATTTAAGGAGCTTGGAATAAACTTTAATGACAACTACCAGGGGTTCTATATTCCCAAATATGTAGCAGAAGAATATCCGAACCTGAAATCTGTAAAGGATTTGGAAAAATATCCCGAACTGTTCCCTGATCCAGAGGACTCCCGAAAAGGAATAATATACGGAGGTATCCCCGGATGGAGCATCACCGAAATCATGGAGAAAAAGGTGTCTGCCTATGGACTGGACGGCCACTATAATTATGTAACCCCGGGAAGCCAGGCAGCGATGGATGCCACCATTACTTCTGCCTGGGATAAACAAGAACCTTTTGTTGCTTACTATTGGGAGCCGACCTGGCTAATGGGTAAATACGACCTTGTTCTTCTGGAGGATTCCCCTTATAATGAAGAAACTTTCCCGGACGGCATCGGCGCCTGCCCGGCAGTTACCGTAACTGTAGCAGTAAATAACAACTTTGCGGTTTCCAATCCTGGATACTGTGAATTTCTCTCCAAATACCATACAAGCTCCAAATTAATCAGTGAAGGGCTCGCTTATATGCAGGACAACAATGCGGACCATAGTACGGCTGCAAAGTGGCTGCTGACGCAGCACCCTGAATTACTTGAGGAATGGCTTACCCCTGAACAGGCAGAGACTTTAAGTGCAAGCCTTGAGGGCGGGACACGTAATGCAGGTAATTCAAGCTGGCTGTCACGTTTTCCTTTAGTTGTAAAACCGAATACAAATGCCATTGATAGTGCTGTTCGGAAATTCGCCGTTTTTGCTGCTCCTGTGCTTGATAAAATGCAGGCAGTGCTGGGCGGGCTGGTGAATGGATTCAAATGGCTTCTTGAGCATATTCCGTGGTTCGTTTTACTTCTTGCTGTATTCCTGCTTGGCTGGCATGTGCGTAGAAAGTTCAGAAGTGGATTACTATATGCCGTCATTGTTTTCCTGGTAGGCATTGTAGGATATTGGGACAATATGATTCTCACCCTTTCCATAGTACTGGCAAGTGTGGTAATAGCACTGCTCCTCGGCCTTCCTATTGGTATATTGATTTCCAATTCGCCAAGAGCCAACCGTATAATACGCCCTGTTCTGGATACCATGCAGACAATGCCTGTATTTGTTTATCTGATTCCTGCTCTGCTGCTGTTTGGCATGGGAAATGCTTCTGCAGTAATTGCAACCGTTATTTACGCAATTGTCCCGGTGATTCGTCTGACCAGCCTTGGTATCAGGCAGGTAGACAAAGAAGTGGTGGAAGCGGCACTTTCCTTTGGCTCCACCCGCTGGCAGACCTTATTCAAGGTACAAATTCCACAAGCAATGCCTACAATTATGACGGGTGTAAACCAAACCCTAATGATGGCTATGGCCATGGTCGTGACCTGCTCTATGATTGGTGCAAGAGGTCTTGGCATGGAGGTTCTGGAGGCCGTGAACCGTATTGAAATCGGACGGGGCCTGATCGCAGGCGGCTGTGTTGTCATAATGGCAATCGTACTCGACCGGCTGACACAGGGATGGTTTGGAGAAACTGAGGCACAGGCAGAATCAAACACTGAGAAATAGATGGAGGAAAAGGACATGGAAAGCAAAAAAAATATGATTGAAGTGCAGAATATCAGCAAGCTGTACGGTCTGAACAAATCGGAAGCTGCCAAAATGATGAGAGAAGGCAGCGAAAAAGAAGCCGTACAGAAAAAAACCGGTGTCTCCGTCGCTCTGTGGGATGTCAATATGAAGATTCCCCAAGGTCAGATTTTTGTAATCATTGGTTTGTCCGGCTCGGGAAAATCCACGCTGGTCCGCTGTTTTAACAGACTCAACAAGCCTACTTCTGGCAAGGTACTGTTTGAAGGCAAAGACCTTGCCACACTTTCAAAAAAAGAACTTCTGGAGTTTCGCCGTAATAAAATCGCCATGGTATTTCAGTCCTTCGGTCTAATGAGCCACCGTGATGTACTCGGAAATGTTGCTTACGGATTGGAAATCAAGGGTATTTCAAAGGAGGAACGGGAGAAAAAAGCAATGGACGTTATTTCAATGGTCGGGCTAAACGGCTGGGAACATCAGTCCTGTGACAGTCTCTCCGGAGGCATGCGTCAGCGGGTCGGAATTGCCCGTGCTCTTACAAACGACCCAGATGTGCTCTTGATGGATGAGCCTTTTTCCGCCCTTGATCCCTTGGTACGCCAGGATATGCAGTTTGAGCTGTTACAGATTCAACGAAAGCTCAGAAAAACCGTTGTCTTTATTACACACGATATTGACGAGGCCTTTAACCTTGGAGATGTGGTGGCAATTATGAAGGATGGGAAAGTGATACAGACAGATACACCTGAACAGATGAGCGAACATCCGGCAAATGAATATGTGGAGGCATTTATCAATAACGCTGACAAATCTCGTGTTCTCTCCGTATATAACATTATGATTACTCCGAAGACACTGGTCCGGGTAGGCGATGGTGTAGAACAGGCACTCCGGGTAATGAATAAAAATGAACTCTCCACCGTATATGTTGTGGATGATAACCTGCATCTGGTAGGCATTCTGAGTATCGCTGATGCGGTGCATGCAAGACAGAACCATCTGCCAATTGCCGATGTTGTCCAGAAAGACATACCGGTTGTAGATCCGGATACCCTGGTAGCAGATATCATGGCACTGGCCGCCGAAGCTCCATATCCAATTGCAGCTGTCGGGAAAGATGGACAGTTAAAAGGAATCGTAACAAAAGCTAAAGTGCTTTCCTCACTTGTGTAATCTATTTTGAATGTTATACAATAGGGCTGCTCAACCACAAAGGTTGTGCAGCCCTATTGGAATAGAACTTCATCATCTCATTAATGTAGTCTCTAGCTTTTGTATTTCTGTATTGTCCACAAATTTAGGAATCCTCGTATAAATTTTTTTGAAGGCCCTTTTCATCATATTGCGGTTTCCGCCAACTACAATTTTGGTCCTATCTTTATCCTGGAAAGCTAATCGTTTGCCGTTTGTCTGGGAAACCCCCCGGATATTATTCCATCCGATTCTGGTCAATTGTCCCAACAGGTTCACTAAAATCAGCTCATTCTTAGTAAACACAATACGCTTCACAAAAGTATACAGCATCATTCCTGAACCTAATAACACACTTGCCGCCATAAATATACAGACATTAATTATAGAATTATTATTTAAAAATAATCTTTCAGGAAATGTAATTGAATAATATGCAATTATACCACTCTCAATCCAAAGAGCTATGCCTAAAAAAGCGGTGATTTTATTTTCACGAATGCAGAATTCTTCTCCCTCAATCTTTATATTTTTCTTTTGTATTATAATTACAATTGTTACTGCCAAAATTATAATATAGAAAGTTCCAATAATAAGCCCCATTTTATTTACCTCATTTCCAGCTTTCAAAATTCTTCCCAGACTTCATCCGGACATTTCGGAAGCCCGGCCAGCCCCAGTATTGTATTATACAATTCCCGTGCAAGCCCCAGATTTATCGTAAGCAGCAGCAAAATATCCAGAGTATATGGAGAATAGGATAACCCCAGCATCTCCTTTGCAAATGCCATAGCCGCAATTTCTCCCAGGCTCACCAGACGGCTTTTATTTTCCAGCGGCCCTATTTTCCATAGACTAAGGACCTTTTGACTAGTTGGTAAATTAGTCTTTTGGTATTCATACCAGTGAAATAACTCGTGAGCTAGAAGTATCTCCTGCATCTGATTTTCGGAAATTAGGTTTTCACAACCTTTTTGGTGTAAAAGCTCTATGGTCTGCTGGATTGGTTTTTTATATACTAAAATTTGATTTGGCTCCATATAGCAGGCAAACATAATATAATTGCCATCATCCTGGATGTTTTTTATTTTTAAATCAATGTTCAGTTTTTGTATAATTTCTTCCATTGTTAACTGCGGAAATGCCGTTTTTGTTTCTTTGGCCTGAGCGCATCCTGTCTGATGGGCCAGTCTGGCATATTTCCTCCTACTTCCATCTGTCAGACGTCCGTTTAAAGGCTCTCTGCTAAAAGCGTAACTATCCCATATGCAATCCGGCAGCTCCATCAAGATTGTGATCATCTCTTTCAGCATAATTTTACCTCCATTCTGATTCAATACATATCAAAGTGGATATTCACAATCCGCTTTGCTGCTTCGTCGATTCAGTTAAACTTCACTGCGAGCGCCAAGTAAAATAATTTTTTCGTCGGGATATATCCCTGCAAATTCCGTACCCATAATAATCTTTAACTGCTCCAAGCTTACTGTATTGGCATAGTCCAGGACCTTACCTTCAATACACAGGTATAAATCCGGTGTGCGCTCCATTTCTGCCTTATATACCAGCATATCCTTCCACATAGCATCAACAGCTGCTTCCCAGTCTGCCGCTTTCACTTCCACAGCCTTTGCATCACTGCGCTGGACCTTAATAAAGCCTTTCTTATCCAGCAGCCGGACCTGGTGCTTCTCATTCTTATCCGCCTCAAACACATAAAAGATATCATTCTGAATCGTACACTTCAAAGCATCCTCAGAAAGATTCATAGACGCAGCTGCTAATTTCCTTGCTTCCTCTTCATCACATTCCTTTAATAAGTCTGTTGTCTGAACCTCCGTAGAGCCTAAGGCAATCGCCGTAACCTTACTTGTCTGGGGATCAACTTCAATCTGGACTTCTATGGATTCCGGGGTAGCTCCATTCTTAATCGCTAATGTTTTTGCTTCCTTTTTAATTTCCGTAATATCCTCACTGGTTGGATTAGGAATCACACGTTCCACCACATCACGAACCATAGCCAATGCTACACCGATAGACGAAATGACTTCCGCATACGCAGGAATAGAATAATTCAGCCCCATCTTTTCGGCTGTAAATGGCAGCAGTGAAGATGCACCTCCACCTACGCCGACAAGAGAAATCTGGTCATGCTCAATTTTATATTTCTCGGCAAACCTAGTAATTACAGGTTCGATTTTCTCAAATGCTTTTCCCAATATCTGGCGGGCACATTCCTCCACAGATACTTTAAGATAATCCGCCAGAGGTTTCATGCATTTCTTTGCAGACTCTACATTGCCGTAACTGTAGTCTGTTTCTTTTACATAGCCAAGAATATTTGCTGCGCAAGAGTTCGTAATGGTAACACGTTTTCCATTTTTCAGGCGTATGCATACATAATCTGAAACGTCACCCTTTTTAGGTGAAAAAAACTCAAGCTGAGGATCCTCGATTTCTTCCAGGGGTGTGTAAACTGCATATTCCATACCCCCAATATGAGCGCTTCTCGGTCCCACATCTACCAGTTTGTGGTCCGCAGCCCGAACCATAGAACCTCCGGCTACACCCAATACGGTAACATCCAGTGAGTTAACATAAGTCCTGTGTCCGCCTACTACCGAATATTCAACAGCAGGGCGTCCATTTTTAATGACACCTATATTCGTGGAAGTACCTCCCACTTCAAAATAAATACCGTTAGATGCCCGCAGATACATCAAAGCCCCTATGACCGACGCTGCCGGGCCGGAAAGCATCGTCAGTACAGGACGTTTCTTCATTTCTGAGATGTCCATAACGCCGCCATCCCCTCTCATAATCATAAGTGGAACCTTGATTCCGGCTTGGTTCACTGCATTTTCAGTAGAATTAGCTGTATTCATCATTTTGGGAAGAATGGAGCCATTGATTGCTGCAGTTCTTGTACGGCTTGTAAGCCCATACAACTTGGAAATGTCAGAAGCAACAGATACCAACATGCCTTTTTTCTCTGCCACTTCCTTGACCAGTTCTTCTTCCCGATTAGAGTCTACCCCAAATGCCTGAGACGCGACGATAACCTGAGCCCCTTGCTCCAAAAGCGTGGAGATTCCCTGCTCTACCAAGGTTTTATCTAACCCTTTCTGTTTTAAATAAGTGTGGCAGATTTTAATTTTTCTACCGGTTCCTAAATCTATATCCGATATATTAGATTGTTTCTTGGACATTAAACCTGATAATCCCCCCGGGCCGATTCCAAGAATCCCAACCTTTGCAACGTCACCTTCCAGCAAGGCATTGGTAGCCTGTGTTGTAGAATGTGCAATGAAAACAACATCCTCCGGTGCGATATTATTCTTTGTCAAACAGTTCTCAAAACATTCAATAACACCAGCAGCTACGCCTAATGGATGATCATGACTTGTCATAACGACACTTTGTCCTACAATTTCATGAGTAGCATTATCGATTGCTACCGCCTTTGTATGTGTTCCTCCCACATCAATTCCTACTCTGATTTCTTTTCCCATGTTTCCAATTACCTCTTTCACTGTAGTGCTTTCCTTTATTTCTAAACTTCCGATTTTACAGCCCCTGCCTGCTTTATCATTCTGCAGACAGAGGCACTAAGAATACATACCTGGGACTACACAAACATAAAGTATGCGATAATCTCGAGAATAAATGATGCAATCAGACACCATATCAGACAGCATTTGAAGTATTCTTTCAATCCGGTTTTTGTATAACCAATTGCCCACAGACACCAGGACTGCGTCGGACAGATGGAACCATTGATAGTTGTAGTCGGAACCGTAAACAGGGGAAATAAAACCTGTCCTGTGTAACTTCCTCCTATTGCCTGAAACATTGCTAAGGTTGCCGCCCCGGCTCCCCATACAGTCAACGGACCGCGGAATAATGCAAGTATAGAAAACAAGCCGAATATAATAAACAATAATAACAGATTAGAAGGCATTACAGGCTCCAAAATCGGGGCAATCAGAGGTGCACAAACCTTCGCCGCACGCAGGAACATTTGCAGGAAAAAGAGAAATGCAAATACTAAGGCCACATCAGCAACACCGTCATGGAATGTTTTCTGTACGAGAGAGCCTATATCATTCCATTTTTTCATATTTCCAGTAAATATCAGCGCCCATAGGACAGCAACCAAAATGGCTGGAATTGGTTTAAACCCAAAGAAAATGGACAAAATGACAGGAATAAGTGGTGTAATCATAGCCAATGGATTTACTTTTTTTCCGTCATTTAATTCTCCGCTTGTCGCTGCCCATGCATGTTTCTTATCTGCTTTAGAATTTACAAGAACCATAATGCACATCATTATCATCTGAACACCAAAGGCGATAAAACCAAAGGTTCTCCATGTTGTAGAGGTAACATCAAAATCAGGAATCAGAGCCGTCAGCTGTGACAGCCAGCCATTATTTAAGTAAAGTCCTGCACCAACACTCATAAGAAAGGATGCTGTAGCCAAGTGCTTGGATATTCCCAGAGATAAAAGAATAGGAAATACAATAACACCAATAGCTACCACGGATCCTGCTCCATATGCAGAAGTAAAAATTAATGCAGTTACAATAGAAAGTAAAATACAGGTGATAGACGGTTTGTCACCACCAAGCTCCACAGCTGTCCGGATAATCGTACGTGCAATTCCTGTATCAACAAGAATACGCCCAAACCAGGAGCCAAAGATAATCGCAACCGCCGTTGTGCCCCAAAGCTCAGGACCTTGTTGAAAAATACCATTGTTAATATCGATCATACCTTCTGCTGCCTGAGCCTCGGTAGCATTCCAGGTTGTCACCCCCGCAATTGCTCCTAGTCCTGCCCAAAGGACAGCCATTACAAAAAACCCCATCATAAGGTTTCCGCCTTTTGCTGCATATACGGCAAAAACCAAAAAAGTTATAAGCAATAAGATACCTATAATTGTATTCATTTCTTATTCCTCCTTGTATCATAGTTAGTATAATATATCGTGTTGATATTTGGTAATATAGATAACTAAGTATGTAATGTTCGAATCACACTCCTCCTTTCTTTAAATCATCCATAAATTTCTAGTTTGTTTTTCATGAGATTTACTCTTTAAATGCCCCCTCTCCTAATCCGGTTCACTTTATGTGTACCGGTTAACAAGACCTCCAAAAAAAACAAGTCTAATTTGATTTCAAATAAAATATTGTCACTTTATTTCTTCCAAAATCAATATTTATCTTGCACTTGTTAAGCAGAATTATATAATCATTATTTAATAATCTCAATACTTTTTAATAAAAAATTTATTTTTTATTTATTTTACCAAATTTTTAAATCATATTTTTGTGCAACATTTGATTTATCCAATAAATCTTTTGGATAAATTGCATAGTTTATCGGTTTCTATTTCATCCATTTCACCAATTATTATACTTTCAATTCTATTTTTATTAAAACTGCTTGAAAAAATAAATTGACAAAGTTATAATTTGTTGTATAAATATAGTTATCGGTTTCGTAATTATGCCAAAGCTCTATATACAACATTTACAATTCATCGAAAAGAGGTAACAATATGCCGGATAAAAATATTACCATTGCAGACATTGCCCGTTCTGCCCAGGTATCTAAAACTACAGTTTCCCGCTATCTTAATGGAAAATATGAATATATGTCACCCCAGACAAAGGAGCGCATCCGCTCCATTATCGAGCTTGCTAACTATCAGCCTAATAATATTGCACGGAGTTTAAAAAGCCACAAAAGCACTTTAATCGGCTTGGTGATTGCAGATATAGAGTCACCTTTTTCTTCTGCGGTTATCAAAAGAATTGGCGACTGTTTTTTAAATATGGACTACAACATTATCACCGCTAATTGTGACAATAGCTACAATCGGGAAATCCACTATCTTAATTCTTTGGTAAATCAGCAGATTGACGGTCTGATTGTAAATACTACAAACAGGAATAACCCGATGATAATTGATTTAGCCAATAAAGGAATGCCGATTGTACTGCTAGACAGATTTATTGATAATTACACCTTAGATATTGTCTATTTTCAGAACGAGCATCCTATTAACAACGCGATGGAGCATCTGGTGAAGCAAGGATATGGTACACTTCACTTTTTCGTGCAGCCGTATGAACAAATTTCCCCTCGTTTTCTGCGACGGGATGCTTTTATTAAGAAACTGACTTCTCTGGGAGTTGAAAACCCTGTCTCCTATGTCCATCAAATTGATTCCATGGATACGGAAGATTTAAAACGTCAGTTGGATACACTAATGCAGGCAAGCCTGAAGGTTGGGGCCCCTCCTGCAATCATCGCCAGCAATGGTGTGACGCTCCTGCATATGGCTAAGGCCATCCGCTCCTTAGGCCTTGAGATGCCTCATGAAGTGGGACTTTGTGGATATGATGAATGGGGATGGGAAACAAGTCTTGGCTGGGCCGGACTTATCGACGTTGGACTGACTACTCTGGAGTGCTCTACCTATATACTAGGAGACTCTATTGCTGAATTGCTGCTCAGGCGTCTTGAAAAGCCAGATGAACCCAAAGTCACACAGGGTGTCGAAGTTCCCCTGGTTATCAGACCCAGTACATTACATGGCGGAAAACCAGTTTTTCCTGTAAAAGCTCCGTAACAAGAAACCTTACCTTATACAGCATAAAATCAAGACCTCCAAACTTGATGTTATTAACTTAATTCATGCAAGAAAGGATCTACTATAATGTCTAAAAGTGTAATACTAATCGGCGAACCTCTGGGGCTTCTTATTGCTCAAAACGAAGGTCCCCTGGAAAATGTATCCGGTTATTCCCTGGCTGTGGCCGGGGCAGAATTCAACGTGGCTGTAGGACTTGCCAGGTTAGAACATAACGTTACCTATTTCACCAAGCTGGGAAATGACCCCTTTGGTAAATTAGTGACTAACGTGATAAAACAAAATCAGATTGGAACTGAATTCATTCAATATTCCGACGAGAGAACAACCGGGTTCATGCTCAAAAGCATGGTAAGCAGTGGAGACCCAGAGATATTCTATTACCGGAAAAATTCTGCCGCTTCTACCCTTTCCAAAAAGGATATCGACCAGATTAATCTTAAAGGCTATAATTTTCTGCACCTGACTGGTATTCTCCCTGCACTCAGCACCTCCACAAGGGAGGCTGTATTCTATTTAATTGAAAAAGCAAGGAAACGCAATTTACTAATTTCATTTGATCCCAACCTGCGGCCTCAGCTATGGGAAAGCAGAGATATGATGATAACAACGATTAACAAGCTGGCAGCTCTGTCAAATATTGTTTTTCCTGGAGAAAACGAAGGGGAAATTCTCTGCGGTAGTAAGAATCCTAAAATAATCAGTAAATTTTACCATAATTTGGGGGTAAAGACTGTTGTAACCAAGCTGGGCAGCCGCGGAGCTTATATTTCCGATGGAAATAATGAAGCTGTGATTCCTGGCTTTCCTGTGAAGAAGGTGGTAGATACGGTAGGAGCAGGAGACGGCTTCGCTGCAGGTGTTATCAGCGCCCTGATAGAGGGCTGCACACTGTCTGATGCAGTATTACGGGGTAATGCAATTGGCGCAATCCAGGTAATGAACAGGGGAGATAACGACGGACTTCCCAACCGGGATACTTTAATGAGATTTATGGAAGAAGGGACTTTATAAATGATAAGTAAAAATATGAAACAGATTTTTGACATAGGCTTTGTACCTTTAATCGTAATTGATAATGCCGTGGATGCTGTTCCCCTGGCCCGTGCCCTGGTAAAGGGAGGAATACCTGTTGCAGAAGTAACCTATCGCACCGACGCTGCAAAGGAAGCCATACAGCAAATGGTCTCAGAGGTTCCTGAAATTATTGTCGGTGCCGGAACAGTGCACAATATCGAACAGGCTCAGTCAGCCGTGGAGGCAGGAGCCTCTTTTATCGTTACCCCCGGCTTTAATCCTGATGTGGTAAAATGGTGCCTTAAACACCAGGTAGATATTATTCCCGGCACTGTTTCTACCGCTGACCTGGAGCAGGCTCTCTCTTTTGGTCTGACCGTCTGCAAGTTTTTCCCAGCAGAGGCCTACGGAGGAGTTCAGACCTTAAAAGCTCTGGCCGGCCCATATAAAGATATCTCTTTTATGCCTACCGGAGGTGTCAATGCAAACAATATGAATGATTATCTTTCACTTTCTAATGTAGCTGCAGTAGGCGGAAGCTTTATGGCTCCTGATAGCCTGATTAAGGGAAAATCATGGGATGCAGTCAGCGCCATATGTCAAAAAACCATAGCAGACCATCTTAATTTTGAAATCGCCCATGTGGGTATTAATACAAAGGATGCAGAGGAATCCAGCCAGCTTACCGATGTGTTCTGCAATATGTTCTCAAAGGAAAAAAAGGAATTTGAAGGTGCCTTTTTTGCCGGAGATATGATAGAAGTCATCAAAGGCAGTTTTCTTGGAGCCCACGGACACATTGCCATTAATACCAACGATATCGAACGTGCTGTCACTTATTTCCAGCGGAATAATGTGGCATTTAATATGTCGACCAGGGTATACGAGAAGGGACAGATGGTATCCATCTATTTTGCCGAACAATTCGGCGGTTTCGCCGTCCATCTGCGCCGCAGATAAACCGCTATGAACACACTTGGAATAGATATTGGCTCCTCATATATAAAGGCAGGGGTAATTTCAACAGGCAGAGAAGCTCTGATTCAGCAGACAAATTTTCCTGCTCTCCCCAAATTACCTTCTGCCAATCCGCTGGTATATGAACTGGATGCCGAAGAGCTATACAACACAATTCACAAAATTATCCATACAACGGCAGCTTCTGTTCCTTTGGACAGCATTTTGTTTTCCACTCAGATGCACGGCTTTGTCTACCAGACAAAATCTCGCCCGGAGCGCTATATTTCTTGGCAGGATTCCCGCTGCACAAGTCCACAAAAGAATGGAATATCTGTATTAGATATGATGAAAGCCTTCATATCGGAAGAAGAAATGGAAGTTTCTGGAGTGCAGTTAAAGCCCAGCCTTGGCATGTGCAACTTATACGCACTGCTTCAGGAAGAGGATGCACCGCCGGATGATGGGACTCTATTTACACTCGGCTCCTATCTTATCTGGCGTCTGACCGGAAATAATATCTGCCATATAACCAATGCGGCTCCTTTGGGACTGGTGAACGTCCCTCAAAAAAGCTGGAATAATCGTGTCATAGACGCTTTAAGCTTTTCTAAAATAACCTTTCCGGATATTGCCTCGGAGGAATTTCGGCCGGCAGGCTATTGCTTTGCAGAAGGACAAAAGATTCCTGTTTATCCCGATTATGGTGACCAGCAGGTATCCATAGCTGGGGCATGCAGCACACCGGATGATGCCGTTATCAACATAGCTACTGCCTGCCAGCTGTCACGCAATACCCATGTCTTTATTCCAGGCAGCTATGAGGTACGTCCCTACTTTGAACAGACTTATATAAATACCATTTCTAATATGCCGGGAGGACGCAATTTATCCGTATTTATCCGATTTCTCAAGGAAGCCGTACAGCTATTTACGGGAAAGCAGATAGAAGAAAGTGATATGTGGGATATTATAAACAATACCCTTGGGCCTGACTCCGGGGACCTGAAGACAGAAATGTATTTTTATCCGACAAACGAGCATCTTTTGGGCGGGAACGTTAGCCATATCACGCCCAATAATCTTCATATTTCTAATTTATTTCAGGCAGCTTATGAGCACATAGCAGAGGAATATGCAAAAAATCTTCCCTTGTTAGAGGAAGCTTCCAAAATCAAAAGACTGATCTTTTCCGGCGGAGTCAGTTGGAAAAATGCGCAGCTTATTGACACTGCGGCACGGCGTATAGAACTGCCTTACAAACGCTCTCCGATACCCGATGAAACCTTCAACGGACTTTATCGTCTTTCCCTTGCCATTGAACGAAAAGGAGGATTGCCATATGAATCTCTTAAAAGAACACTTGAATAATAAACAGTTTATCTTGGGCACTATGCTCAGTGAAATCACAACACCAAATGTCATCCGAATGCTAAAAGGCGGAGGATTTTCTTATATAATTTTAGATTGTGAGCATGGCTACTTTGATTATTCCCAAGCCGCGGCGCTCATCGGAATTGCAAATGGAATACAGCTTCCGATTATTGTGCGTATTCCTGAAATCCGCCGGGAAGTCATTACAAAATATATGGACATGGGTGCAGACGGTCTTTTAGTGCCAATGACAAACACGAAAGAAGACATTGAAAAGGTCATACAATTCGCCAAATATGCTCCTATTGGACAAAGAGGCATTTCCACACAGCGCGCACATACAGAATATAATCCCCCAGCCCTTTCCGACTATATGAAATTGGCAAACAGCCGTACAATTATCCTTGCCCAGATTGAAACCAATGAAGGTGTTCGAAATGTACGGAACATCTTGTCTGTGGAAGGTGTCGATGCTGCTCTTATCGGTCCCAACGATATGGCGTGTGACTGCGGCACTCCCGGAGATTTCTATACCCCACTCATGCAAGATAATATTTCGGCTGTCATCGATGGCGCCAAAGAGTTAAATAAACCAAGCGGAATTATTGCAAGTAACATTTCATTCCTGAAAGAATGCAGACAAAAAGGAATGACTGTATTCAGCTGTAATTCAGAAACTGGAATAATCCTTTCAGGTGCTAAAAGAATTGTAAATGAATTTAATTAGTGTAAAAGAATGAGACAGAAGTCTGCCGCAAATCCGTTCAAAGAGCAAAAAAATCTCCGGAAGATCCTGTAAATAAAGGCTTTTCCGGGATTTCCAGATTTATTATTTAATTCAGCATAATTTTCCCTCTCTATCCCCTTTCTCATTTTGACTATCCCCCAACAATTTGATTTGGGAATAGTGTCATGCTGTCTGTTTTTTAATCTTCATCATCATTTCAAGTTTTTGGGGGTAACGAAAAATCTATTTGGGAATGATGTACCTATCTCCCAGCAAAAGTAAACCCTGTACCTAACTCTAACAAAAACGTCTGAAGATGATCAATAATTCTAGATTCTAGTTCCGACTCAGAATACTTTGGCAGTTCTTGTAATCCCAGGAATTCAAGCACATATAATTGTGACGATAAAGGCCAATATCAGCCATCTGCTCGGCTTAGCGAAAAATTGAAAAAAGCTACTTTAACCACATATAAGGGCGTAAATTTGAGGGATAATATGAACATGTAATTTTTGTTATTTCAGCAGGTGTTTCTTTCATACCACCCTCGAACCACAAAAGGAAAACATTATATATTCCCCCTGTGTGGTAGCGTGTAGCATAGTGACTTTCAACTGTTGTATCAGTGTGTATGGCTGAAAAAGTTTCATTCAATGCTTCAAGGATAATATGAGTTACATTAGCTCTGTGCATGAGTAGTAATTCTTTTTTATAGCCATAATAATGAGTAAACATTTCAAGTAAATAATTTGGTATTGATGTAGACTCTGGTGAAACGCTGAAATAGTGTTTATAGATAATTTGCTTAAAGTAATATTTAATAATTTCATTTTTTGAGTTGAAATTCCGATAGAACGTGGAACGGTTTACTCCGGCTTTAGCGGTAATCTCGCTGATAGAAATATCAGTATAATCTTTTTTCTCCATCAGCATTAAAAATGCCTCCGCCATGTATCCTTTCATCATGTCCGATGTTGTATTTTTTCTTCTCATAAAGCAACAAATCTCCCCTCTTTGTTGCAATTAAGGCCGGCATACTTGTCAACCTATCCAAATTTAAGATATAATAAAAGCAACAGATGTGGCTTTTATTATATCTTAAAGCTATTTTGTATGTCAATAAGAAAGGACAATGAACATGACAAATATTTATTCAGATCTTTACCAATTTACCGATGTGATGGAGCCGATAAAACTTTCCATGCACCAATACTTGTTGTTGACCAATGAACCTGTGCTAATTCAAACGGGTGCTATTCCTCAAGCACAGAAAACGCTGCCACAACTTAAAGAGCTTTTGGGCGGCAAACCGCTAAAATACATTCTTATTTCTCATTTTGAAAGTGACGAATGCGGCGGCTTATCTTTGGTTATTCAAGAATATCCCGAAGCAATCCCCGTATGTTCGGAAGTGACAGGGCGGCAATTATGGGGTTTTGGCCTTGCTCGAAATATCCAAATCAAACAACCGGGCGAAACCTTTAGCGGAAACGATTTCGAGTTTAAGACAATTAGTTATCCATCGGAAATGCACATGTGGGAAGGTCTACTGTTTATGGAAACGAAACGTAATATTTTTTTCAGTAGCGACCTTATGTTTCAGATGGGAGAAACACATGGACAGGTTATCGAAAGCAACTGGCCGGACGCAATAAAAGCAAGCGGAGCCGACCAACTTCCAACCCTGGAAATGCAAAACAAGTTATTGGCTGATTTAGAAACACTTTCTCCTGCTTTTGTTGCATCGGGACATGGCCCCTGCATAAAAATTGTTTAAATATCTAATTAGGGATACGAGGTGGCGGATATACCTGTTGCCTTTCATCCAAGATATTGGAGGGCAGACCTATGGGCTTGATTTTTGATACACCTCTGATAGAGGGTATAATACAGAAAAGATCAAACCGTTTTATCATGCAAGTGGAATTGGAAGGAACAATTTACAATTGCCATTGTCCAACCACTGGGCGCATTGGAAATATTGTACTGGAGGGTATTCCGTGTTTGTTGTCCAAAGATGCAGGCACAACACGGAACCCCCCCCTTACCGTAGAAGCAATTTCGCTTGATTTACCTACTACCGCTAAAAAAACATGGATTGGAATAAATCAAAATGCCGCAAACCGCTATGACAAGACCATGAAAGAGCAATTTTTCTGCGATTTTTTCGTCTAATCTACACTCGTCTATAATATCGTAAAAATCATAAAAAGCCCCTGTAACAAAAATCTCTATGATATCTTTTGACTGTTCTATAGCCGCTATGCTGGCTGGATATCCCCCCCGACAATAGCGTATAATCCTCGAATTATACTCCCTGTACTTAAACTGCTGGAGTATATAATTTTTCTTCTCTTCTACATCCAGCTTGCCACTTTGAACAATAACTACTTTATATCTTTTGTTTTACATATATGCCTCTTATATTGCGTCAATTGTAGGACATCCATTGCATCATTTATCGTATAAGTTATTTCATGAGATTTTGTTGCCTGTGTCAATGCCATAACCATTACCCAGGTAATATCTTCTGCATAGCTGAACTTCTTTTGATAACTTTTCCACAACCCCTGCATAATTTCACTTTCTGCTATTTCATTCAAAATTCTGTTGCCATCGGCCATTAGTTGTATTGAATTACGTTTTTTACCCGTTGCTAAAAATGCTGCCTTAAACTGACCCATATCTATCACAGGTGTATATTCATTCTGCAAAATATACAGATCATAATAATCTTTTAATCCTGTATTTGCTACACCTCTTGCTATCACTGTCTCCAGTTTTTCTGCAAGCACTGTTTCCAAATTATAGGCTAATATAGATATGGTACGTTCTTCAAACATCAATTTAAACGTGTACGATACTTCTCTTGGTGTTATAATATCTCCTGTGGAAATATCTATTTTCAGAGGTGTGCGCATTGTCTCCAATGTAGCCTCCAAATTAGTTCTCACTCCACTATACTCTACCTCACCCATAATCTCTCCAACACTTTTTATTAAAAATGTCATACCGTCATCAATCGGAATCGCAATGATCTCTTCTATCATTTCCCTTGCAGTTTCTACAGAAAGTGGCATATTCTTTATGGTTGTATCAATATCCATTGTAGAACGGGAATCCAGTCCTACCATAGCAGACACCAACATCCCGCCTTTCAGAATAAAATTATTTCTATACTTTGAAAGCGAAATTCGTTCTAAAAAACGTTCCATCACATAATTACGCATAATAATCTGCGCCTGTATACTATCACCTTTTGTCAGATTTCTCACTAATGCTTTTAAAACTGTCTTGAAGTTTTAATCATTACAACAACGCCTCCAGATATGGTCTTAAAAGTTTTTCCACACGAAGCTCTTTCGCATATCGCATAAGCTGCGGGATGTTTTTTTCTTTACTTTGCATATATTCCTTTAAGGCTGACTTGTTTTTTGCAAGACCTTTTTGTAGGAAATTGCAAAAAGTTTTTGTAGGTTGTTGCACCTACATTTTGTAGGTAATTGCAATGGCATGTGCCAGCCGCATATTGACTGACATATCACCATCACAGACATATTTAATTGTTAAAGTGTAAGGTTTGAAAAGGGCATATTTTCCTCATATTCTTCATGTGCATTTTCACGAAAATAATGATATTCTTCTTCCTGTTCCTTATAACGGATGAACTCCTTAAGGTATCTCAATTCTGTTTCATCCCGTTGCTGCTCCTCACTTAGGCATGAGATATGGTCACTCATCTCAGAGCAAACTTCTTGAAGATTTTTATATAGTTTCTTGATTTCTTTTTTGTTTTTAGCCATTATTAGCTGCCTCCTGAGTATTTATTCTTGTGAACGCTTCATTAATACTGGATTCACGCAGACGGTTGTTTACACCAGGGAATAAGATGAGTTCCACATGATGAGTCAATCTTCCGATGAGTGCAGTTGTCATTCTCTGATCATAAAGAACATTGACCCATTGCGAGAATTCCAGATTTGTATTCAAAATCACCGGCTTCTGCTCATGAATTTCGGAAAGATAGTCGAAGAGAAGCTGTGCTCCGGTTCGGTCATAAGGAACATATCCGAATTCATCAAGTATCAGGATTCCTGCACTGTTTAGTTTCTTTTTCAGCGATGACAAAGTCCCCTTTGCCTGATGTTCTGAAAACAGATTGATAAGTCCTGCGGTCCTGTAAAACTTTACTGAAATTCCCAGGTTACATGCTGAGAGTCCTATCAATGTGGATAGCATTGTTTTTCCTGTTTCGCTCCCACCATACATGATGATGTTTTTGCCGGAATGATAGAAATCAAGCTCTAGCAAAGTATCAAGGGACACTCCTTCCGGAAAATCGATCTCGTCAGTACGGAATTGTTCTTTGGTATACAGCTTCGGAAATCCTGCTGTATTCAGCAGTTTCATAATTCGGTGTTCCTGACGGTATGCTACTTCATTACTCAGTAGGTTCATAAGGTATTCCTGGTTGGTCGCTCCTTCCTGTGTGAGTGCTCTCTCTGCAAGATTTGAAGATAAACGTAACTGCTTGCAGCATAAAGCAATGGATTCTTGTATATCAGCCATTTAATGCACCCCCTCTCTTGAGGACCGCATCAAGGCCAGCTAAATCATTCCTGAATGGGATGACTTTCTGTGATGGGATACCGCTTCCATTATCAAGCGGTGGCAGTAATGGAACTTCTGCGTAAGTGCGTCTGTATAAGTTCTGCAGACTGTCTGGATCTGCTGCATGAAAGCATATCGCTTCATCTACTGTATGCAGGGCGCTGTGGAAGCCGCTGCGCTCAGTAAGCTCTGCGAGTACTTTTAACACCTTGCCACGTTCACTGCTTTCGCAGCTATCCATGTAGATCTGCATGTTTTCAGGCATCATACTGTATATTCCACTGTTCTTTAAAGATCGTGGTTTTCGTGCAATGTATTTCAGATACGGAATCCAATCCATACTTTCGCATTCATCGCCATACAATCGCCTGTGAGTTACTACTTCGTGCAGGCTGCTGTCCATGACGATGACTTCTGAAGATGTCATCCTTAAACGGACGGTATCTTCACAGAAGGCAGGGGATACTGAATAGCGATGCTTTCCATGATCAAGAGTAAACTTGCCGTATTTATCAGTGCGTGCCGTTGTATATAGTGCAGTATCAAATGCAGTGGGCGGCAATGGAAGAAATGCTTTTTTATCATCTTCCAAAAGTTCGCTGATGAACCTGCCGTTATTATCTTCGTAATGCTCGCGCTCCATATCCTCGTCACAGGCAGAAAAGAGTTCTTTGTTTTTCTCGGTTATGCTTGTAAATTCAGGCACTGGAACAAGTTCGTTTCGTCGGAGATAGCCAACCTTGTTTTCCACATTTCCTTTTTCCCACCCGGATTCAGGATTCATAAACAATGCCTTAAATCGGTAGTGCTCGCAGAAGCGTTGAAAGCGTTCGGTAACATTTCGATTCCCTCCTTTAATGATCTCAGTCACAATGGTTCTCGTGTTATCAAACCAAATCTCAGTAGGTACACCGCCTATGTATTCAAAGGTGGCAACAAGCCCTTCCAAAAGGCACTCCATATTTTCCCCATAATTCAGCTGGAGGTAACCACCATTGCTGTAAGGGAAGCTGAGAACAAGATATTTTGCTTCATGATGAAGCTTACCGTTTTCATAAAAGTCGGCATAGCCAAAGTCAGCCTGAGCCTCGCCGGGTGAATGGACAAGAGGGATATATCCCTCTCGATATTTAAGGTTAAGTTCCTTCTTCTTGCCTGAAACATACGTGGCAACAAGACGATAGCTGCAATCAAAATCTTTCACTTCGTCCTTCAGGCGATTAAACACTCGCTTTGCTGTGTGCCTCTGTTTTCTGGGAGCTTTTTTATCAGCAGTCAGCCAGCTGTCAATGGTTGGCTTGAATGGGTCTAGCTTAGATATGTGCTCCGTTTCTTGTGGGGCTGGTGGATCTGAATTAAAATTCTCCATATCCACGTATTTGCGAACTGTGCGCCAGTCACAATTCATAATGATTGCGATCTCTATCAGATTTTTTCCTTGCTCGTAGTAGAGCTCTCTGATACGATGAATCTGATCCATTGTAGTCATACTCCTTTCCTCCTTGTTTTATTTGTTTGCTACAACAAAACAAGGTTACTGGTTTATTTGTATGTCTGCAATGGGTTTTTACAGTTCCAACTTGGGAGCCATCCAATAAATGCTGCCCGTTCCAGGGATACTGTCAGGATACTTTGCAATTACCTACATTTTGTAGGTGCAACGACCTACATTTTTGTTTTGCAACTTTCTGTATTTTTATTATACAATAAACAGGCTGACTGTAAATCCTGAATTTCCACATTACTGCGACTACGTAATAAATCACACACTATATCCTCACTTTCTACGCTCATCCCAATTTACAAAATAATCGGCTATGTACTAACGCAAAAAAGCCGCCAAATTTATATGAAAATGCGGTAATTTATGATAAGTTTAAGCGATTCTTTTTTTGACGCAAGAAACCCCGGAATCGCCAGCAATTAAAGGCTTTCCCGGGGTTTGACATTTCTGTATGAAGTTCAGATTAGTTTTGCATCTGTTTTGCGAACTTTGGAAACCAACTATGTAGCGCCACCTTGTTTCCATAGTAAAAGCATGTATTTTCCAGCTCTATCCGCTTTCTTATTTTGGCTATACCCCAACTATTTGATTTGGGGATAGTATCATGCTGTCTGCTTCTTAATCCTCATCATCATTTCAAGTTTTTTGGGGGTAACGAGAAATCTATTTGGAAATGATTTTTCTTCCCCCAGTTTAAACGTTGCTATCCCAAAATGCTCGTTTTTAATTTTAATCTCCTGCACTTTCGCTTTGTTCTTCTAAAAGTTTTTGTAATTCTTCTTTACTCGGCAATACTGTTTGATATTTACTTGCAAATATTTGATTATTATCTTCTGGTAACGTCATTTCCACAACTGCCTGATTCTTGTCCTTGCATAAAATAATTCCTATCGTTGAATTTTCATCTTCAAGCTTAACTTTTCTATCATAGTAATGCACATACATCTGCATCTGTCCTATATCTTGATGTTTTAGTTCTCCTATTTTTAAATCAAACAGCACAAAACATCTCAACAAACGATTGTAAAATACCAAATCCACTTTGAAGTGTTCCTCTTCAAATGTAAAACGTACCTGTCTCCCAACAAAAGTAAATCCTGTACCCAGTTCTAACAAAAATGTCTGAAGTTGATCAATAATTCTGGATTCCAGTTCCGACTCAGAATACTCTGGCAACTTTTGTAATCCCAGGAATTCAAGCACGTATGGATCTTTCACTGCATCATTTGTACATTGAATCACTTGTCCCTCTTTTGCCAATTGTTTTATTTTATCTTTATTTGCACTAAGAATTAACCGTTCATACAATGCACTATTAAATTGTCTTTTTAGTTCAGACAAACTCCAATCATTTTTAGCCGCCTCTATTTCATAGAAATGTCTTTCTTCCACATTACTAATTCGCATCAATTTTAAATAGTGAGACCAGCTCAAGAAAAATTTCCTACCGCTTTTGGTTACCGGAAGGTTTGGGAATTGGTCAGACACTGTCTGACCAATTTGATCAACTTCATATATTTGATAAAATTGCCGCATCTGCTTTAAATTTGTGATCGAAAATCCTTTGCCAAATCGTTTTGTTAGATATATTGATAGTTCTTTTAAGATATATTTTCCGTACTCCGCTCGTTCACTTCCACGTTGTTCCTCCTCAACAATCATTCTGCCAATTTCATAATAGGAATAGACCATTGCTAAATTTACAGCTGTCTTAGCATTATTTCTCGCCTTTTGTAACACATCAGAAACTTGTTTCAAAAAAATTTCATTCTTATTGTCCATTTACAAGTCCCCCTATTCTTTCATCTTGTATTTCTTATTTAGCACTTTACGCCTGTCTTCTGTAATCATTTCGCCATGTTTTTCTTTTAAATTAAACGCTTGAACTCTGAACACGGCTCAAGGTCATCAACTTTAATCGTACCAAGAACATAATCCCTTTTTTATCTGTACCCACTAGTACGCAGCCGACTCCTTTTCTCCTTTATTTATATAATACTACGTCTTCCAATAAATATCCACGCTTCATTAGCATAATCCGCACACAACAAAATCCTTACAAACAGCGTATCTACACTGTTTACAAAGATTTATACTCTAGCACATTTAATTTAATTATAAGTAGTAGTCATAAAGCGTTTATATTCTTCAACTGTAAAAAGAAATAATTTGATTTCTTTTAAATTCATTCAACAAAATACCTCCTCAGCATTTATCTAAAACTCTCAGCGGAAGTTAACAACTATCAATTTAGTTTATGGCATTTACGATATAAAACATCAAATATAATTCCCATGGTTTCAAGTAAATTTCATAACCACGATACTGACGGCCCGTTATGTTATAACCAGTGGGAAGTGTATCAAGCTGGAATGTCGCTTTCTTTATCTTCCTTGAGAAACTTGCTGCGTACTCCTGTACTTAAACTGCCGGAGTACATATTTTTCTTCTCTTTTGCATCCAGCTTGCCACTTTGAGCAATCACTACTTTATATCTTTTGTTTTACATATATATCTCTTATATTGCGTCAATTTCTTCCCATGCTTCTTCTATAGTCTGCACTCTTCCATTCTCTATATCATCAATGGCCTCATCCAGCTTTGCTAGCAGGACATCCATTGCATCATTTATCGTATAAGTTGTTTCATGAGATTTTGTTGCCTGTGTCAATGTCATAACCATCACTCTTTCTTGAAATAGCACTCCTGTTCTTATGCGTATCATACCACGGACTATCAAAAATATCTATCTCCTCTTCAAAATATTATATGATTGCACAAAGCCCTTACAAACAGCGCATCCACACCATTTGTAAGGGCTCTACATTACTAATTATTCAAAAGTTCGCCGCAATGCTCCCTATTGCATCTGAGCAGCAACTTCTTCTGCAAAGTTCTCCTGTTTCTTTTCAAGACCTTCACCAGTCTCAAAGCGAACAAATCTCTTTACTGCTACCTTAGCATTGTTCTCCTTTGCTACTTTTTCAACATATTTTGCAACTGTCAGATCGCTGTCCTGAACATATGCCTGATCCAACAGACATACCTCTTTGAGTTCTTTATTCAGGCGTCCTATAATCATCTTTTCGATGATATTTTCCGATTTTTCCGGGTTTTCCTTCTTAGCCTGAGCCAGAAGAATCTCTTTTTCATGATCCATGTATTCCTGAGACACTTCTGCACGGGATACATACTTCGGATACATAGCTGCCACCTGCATTGCTACATTCTTGAGGCATGTCTTGATTTCATCATTTACAACGTCTGTCTCTGCTTCCACAAGAACACCGATACGTCCGCCCCCGTGAATGTAGGATACAACACACCCCTCTGTCACGATCTTCTCAAATCTTCTGATATTCAGGTTTTCTCCGATTACTGCAATCTCCGCTACTAAGGCATCTTTTACAGTCTTCGTTGTGTCAGCTGCCCAAGGCTCTGCCAAAAATGCCTCTATATCTGCTGCATCTGTGTCTGCTGCCTGATTTGCAACGGCCTCAACAAATCCCTGGAACTCTTCATTCTTTGCGACAAAATCTGTCTCAGAATTTACTTCCACAATAGCTGCTGCTTTATCATCCTTCACAACTGTTTTTACAATACCCTCTGCTGCGATTCTTCCTGCCTTTTTCTCAGCTTTAGCTTGTCCGTTCTTTCTTAAAAATTCAACAGCTGCATCCATGTCTCCATTTGTTTCTGTCAGAGCCTTCTTACAGTCCATCATTCCCGCACCTGTCATTTCTCTTAACTCTTTTACCATCCCTGCTGTAATTGCCATGATTATTCCTCCGTCATTTGATATTTTATGCCCATTACCAAAAATGCTCCAACCTGTATCCACAGGCTGAAGCATCTTGAATTCGTACTATTCTGCTTCTACAGTCTCTTCAGCTACTGCTTCATCTGCAGCCTCTTCATAATATTCTTCTTCACCTGATGCACCCTGATTTACTTCAATAACAGCATCTGCCATCTTAGAAACGATCAGCTTCACTGCTCTGATGGCATCATCATTCCCCGGGATTACATAGTCCAGTTCTTCCGGATCGCAGTTTGTATCACAAATACCAATCAACGGAATTCCAAGTGTATGTGCTTCCTGAACGCAGATTCTCTCTTTCTTCGGGTCTACGACAAAAATAGCATCCGGGAGCTTCTTCATTCCTTTGATTCCGCCCAGATTCCTTTCTAACTTAGCCCACTCTTTTTTCAGTTCAATTACTTCCTTTTTAGGAAGTACATCGAATGTTCCATCCTCAGACATTCTTTCAATATCTTTCAAACGCTGAACTCTGCTCTGAATTGTCTTGAAATTGGTCAGCATACCGCCCAGCCATCTCTCATTAACATAGAACATATTGCAGCGCTCTGCTTCCAACTTGATAGCATCCTGTGCCTGCTTCTTTGTTCCGACAAACAGAATTGTGCCGCCCTCTGCAGCAATATCTGCAACAGCCTTGTAAGCATCGTCAACCATTCCTACTGATTTCTGCAGATCAATGATATAGATACCATTTCTCTCTGTGTAGATGTACGGAGCCATCTTAGGGTTCCATCTTCTAGTCTGATGTCCAAAGTGAACACCTGCTTCTAAAAGTTGTTTCATTGAAATAACACTCATATTTCTTTCCTCCATTGGTTTTGAACTTCCGTATGCTTTAATTCTTTCCTTAAAACCGGCCTGTTTCATACAGACTTAGGCACCATCAAAGAAATCCACACACGTGATTTTTGTAGCGGATATAGTATATCATAGAAAAAAAACAAATGCAAGAATTTTCTGAAAACGAACTGCAAAAGGGACTGTCCCCTTTTTACACCTTTTTACAGCTGGCTTGCACTATCCGGCTCCTTTGTGGTACACTGAAAATATACTAGTACAAATCTTTTCACTTGTATGATAAGGAGGCAGAGATATGCATTTCACATTTGCACATAACAACCTAAATGTTTATGATTTACAGAAGTCGCTGGACTTCTATAAGGAGGCACTGGGTCTGGAGGTTGCCCGCACTAAGGAGGCAGAAGACGGCAGCTTCATACTTGTATATTTAACTGACGGTACAATGCCGCACCAGCTTGAGCTTACCTGGCTCCGGGATATGAAGCGCCCCTACGAACTGGGAGATAATGAGATTCATCTGGCTTTCAATGTGGATGATTTTGATGCTGCGCTGGCAAAGCATAAAGAAATGGGGTGCGTATGTTTTGAAAATCCAAAGATGGGAATTTATTTTATCGAAGACCCAGATGGGTACTGGCTGGAGATTGTCCCCGAAAAATAGTTAAAAACCCTGTACCAATTAAAATGGGTGCAAAAAATCCCGCGCTCCGCGGGATTTTTTATATTCATATTTACGTATGCTTACCAATATCTTACATAAGATGTAGCACGTACTGAACTGACGCAAACAGGCACACCATCCTGCTGTGCTTCAATCATCTGGCCGCCGCCTATGTAAATTGCCACATGCCCTGGTGTCCAGCAGATGTCTCCCGGCTGGGGATCGTAAACAATCTGCCCTCCCGCAAGCTGTTGCCAGTCTGTACGTCCAATACTGATTCCAGCCTGTGCATGACACCACTGTGTCAATCCAGAACAGTCGAGTGCGACATAAGGTGTCGAACCCCCATATACATAAGGAACCCCAATCTGTGTCCAGGCCGCATTTACAATCGCCTGTGCCGCACTTGTATTTCCCGTATTTGCTGGCGGGGCCGGCGTATCCGGCACTACCGGCGGGTCTACTGTAGGAGTGACTTGCGTTTCAGGAGTTGCACCATTGCCCCCTGCACCAGCTATCTGGGCTGCACTGTTATTCTTCGCTGCCGTTTCCTGTGCTGCTTTCTGTCTCGCTGCTTCCTCTTCGGCTGCCTTTTTAGCCGCCTCCTGAATCTGTTGATCCAGATTAGCTACTTCTGCACGCTTGCCTTCGATGGTTGTATTCATCTCTGTCTGCTGATCCTCATACTGTGTCTGAATCTCTTCCAGCTTATCCATATCGTTCTCCAGAGACGTCTCCAGATTCTTGACCTCCGTTACGGTGTCTACATATTCATTCAGCATATCCCGGTCATAACTATGTATTTTCTGTACGTATTCTGCCTGACTCAGCATATCTGCAATGCTTCCTGAACTTATGATTCTTTCCAGTGCAGAACCATCGCCCTCCTCGTACATATACTTAATACGGAGCTTCATGTCCTCATACTGCTGCTTTTCCTTTTCCTGAGCATCTGCCAGCTTCTGCTTGGCCTCCGTAATCTCCTGGCCTTTTGAAATCAGCTGACTCTGCAATTCTGTCATCTTGGACATAAGGGTTGATAATTGTGACTGGAGATTGTCAACTTCGCTCTGCGTCTGCTTTTTCTGTGACTCCAGGCTTGAAGAATTTGCCGGTGCTGCAAATACAGGCACTGTTATCATGGAACATGTCAGCGCTGTGGCTGTAAGCACATTGCGTACTTTCTTAATTTTCATGTGATTCACCCATCCTTATTCTTTTTATTATCTATGTCCCCACATATATGTCCTACTATACAATATTCTACGACATTTTTCAACAGTATATCATGAAAAATTTCAACACGGGACTCAAAATTTAATTCATATTCACATATATTGAATTATAACGGATGAATGGCAAAAATGCAATAACCTTTTAACATTTTTGTAATATTTTAGGTAACAGTTCAGCCATGCAGATTTTTGGTGCGGCTTGCTACTGGTATACTGCCTGAAATTCCATGTCCTCCTCTACTCTGAAGGAACTAATATTTTCTTCTCCATATAGACCTCCCAGCCCGCTTACAGGCTTGACCAGTTTCCAACCACAGAAAGTGTATCCTTCTCTCAATATAGAGTTTTTGGGGAGCAACGTGGCATCAAGGATATCACCACTGCGAACATTAACCTTCTTTATTATGTACTCATCCGACAAAACTTCTCCTCCCGGTTTTTCTTCCTTTGGTATCCAAAAAGAAACTAAATAAAACTTTTCCTCTCTGGTTTCTACATTCTCCAATATCACTGTTTTCCGGCAGGATATTTTCCCATATCCAATGATCTGCTTATACTTCTCCGTTACTCTGACATCCAGCAGCCCCTTCTCCACATCCATGCCCAGTATCTCTATAGTAAAATCAGAGTTGCTTGTTATTTTCATAAGGAATCCCTGAATGAAGTCTGCCGCCAGTTCGTCCGCTTCCGGTGAGGTACCCGGATCATACGTTGAATGAATTTTCAAAATTTTCATAGACTGCTTCATTGCCGCACCTAAGCTGCTCTCTAGTTCATTTTTTCGCATTGTTCTGTTCTCTGCAGTTTGAATAGTTGCTCCTGAAAAAATCAGTATTATAATCATGAAAAATACAATAACAGCATTTCTCATACTTTTCCTCCCTTATCTCGCATATCCTGCAATCTGGTGCTTGAGAAACAGATTCAATACAGGAAGTGTGTAGTCATATGTCAATGTGACTTTTGCATATTTTTCATTTTTTATGCTAATGAGCGGCTCAATTGCTAAATCTTTGTATCCGTTTTCCAGAGCTTTCTTTTTGCAGCTTTGTATTATGGTTTCCGAAAAGTCTCCGGCTTCTACTTCCGCAACCACCGTTGAATGGTAGTTTTGCGCTTTTTGTGTATTTAAGGATGCTATAATATACGCTGTGCTTAAAACTGCCATAAAGGCAATCATAATCATTCCCATCATTGTCTCAACCGCACCTTTCATTTCTCCTCCTCTCAATCTGCGATAAAATTATACTCCTTTTCTGTTGTCTTTGTACTGCCCAGATAAGTTTCTGCCGCCCGATACACAATCCGGTACTCCCCGGATAACGCAGGCATAAATTTTTCCGGGAGCACTTCTTTGGTAATATCCTTTAGCTTCGGATCTGTAACTTTTATCACAGACACCTCCGGCTCCTCTCCCCCGGCAGTCTTTGCCTCTATATAAAATGATTCTGCATCCAGAAGGTTGTATTCCTGTCCTCTGTACAGTTTTTTAACTTTTACAGACAATTCCGGAGGCTTTCTAGAGAAAATGGATTGTGCAAGGGAAAAAGAGTCGTTGTCCTTTAAACTTGCTTCAGGGCGGGCACTTTTTATCATCCCCGGCAGGCCCCCCTCTCCTGTCCCAAACAAAATCAGAATCATACTGCCCAGAAGAATTACCAGAACTATAAGTTTTCCATACTCTCCAAGCATCATCTTCAAAACTATCACCTCGTCTTAACTATCATAAACCTGTGGCGCCGATTCCTGTAAGAAATTCTTGAATCAAATGAGTAATTTCCCCTTTCTCTCCTAACAGTCCCAGCAGAACCCTTAAAAGTGTGAGTCCTAGAATACATGCTGTAGTTACGCCGCCATACTCCTCTATAAATTCTTTCATATGCCATCTCTCCCATCACATGATGTAGGGGTCAAAAGGTATTTTGCCCCCTGATACCTACGGATTGCTCCGGACTTTGTACTATTCCATTTTCTAAAGTGTTGCTCCACAAATCATTCTCAAGATATCCCACAATCCGTACATTACTGCAAATCCTGTCAGAGAAATAGCAATAATACCTCCATATTCTTCTAAAAATTCTTTCAATGAAGTTTCCTCCTCTCATGTTATATTCGCAACTGCAGATAGAATATAAGCCATAACCAGGCCTAAGTCTGCCAACATTTTTATAACGCCTGTGACCATTGGCAGAAGAACCAGAAAACTGATTCCTGCCAGATGATCCTCTGCCTTCAGGCGTTCTGCCTTATCTGTCATAACTAAGCTCCGCTCCACTAAAGGACCGAGCTGTCCGCCCACGTCAGCCATTCCAAATTCCGCCATGGAGTACAAAACCTTCATTGCTGATGTAATATCCGGCAGCTTTACCTTATCCATAAAAGACAGGTAAGGACGGACAGCATCCGGTGTATCTTCTATTCCCTCCAGCAGAAGCGTCAACTCCTCTCTCAAAATTTCCGGTGCATATGCAGCAGATTTAGTCAAAGACACATGTACATTGTCCGTCTGCAGATGCAAAGACATACTCAATAGCCAGTCTGGAAATGCTTTTTCCACCTCTCTTGCCACATGTTTCATAGAAACCTTATACCGCCGCCGGGGTTGTGTAATCAGTATCACAGAAAAAATCAGCAACAGTCCTGCAGGAGCCAGGCTCCCCTTTTTTCCCAACAGTACAGCAAGAGGAACAAATAGTACTGCAGGTATACACATCTTTCCAGTCTCTTTATTTAAATCTCCGTGCATCACATAATTATACTGTCTTTTCACATCTTTAGATTCCGGTACGTCCTTACACTGCATAAAGTCCGCAGACAATTTCACCTGCGCAGCATACCATATAAGCAGATTCAGCAGTATCGTCACCATCGTTACGGCCTGTGATACAACATTCTTTGTGATCCCAAATTCCTCCGGCAGCATATAGACAGTCATCCCACAAACCAAAAATGAAAGTATGATACCTATCGTTATTTTTGCCTTTATATTTTTCTTTTCTCTCTGCAATTCATAAACCCTATCAATCCACAGTCTTCTGTCTTTCAAGAGAATATCCGCCGACATGGCAAAGTCTCCGCCGACTGCCTCCGCCTCTATAAAAAAATCATGAATTTTATAAAGCCTCGGACAACCATACTCTTTTTCTACAATAGAAAAGGCTTCCCGGTAAAGATTACTCTGTGCCGTCCCGTTTTGGATATAAGTTATTGCTTCCAAAACAGCATCATAAAGCCTGCTTTCCCCCTTCTCAAAGAGCACAAGGGTGTCCTCCAGTGAATTCAATATTTTTGCATGCCGTTTGAAAGAATACAGCATCTGCTCCATATATGCCGTAATATCTTCAAACCGCTTAGTTTCATACTGGCTGCGGTATACCATTGCAAACATCCCCGGTACAAAACAGGCTGTAATCCCACAAATAACCAATATAAAGGGCAGCTTCAATCTGAACACATAAGAAAGGCATGCCACAAAGCCATACAACCCCAGAAAACACCCGGCGTACCGGCGCAAAGAGAAATGGTATCCGAATCCTTGAATTTCTCTGCGCAGGTATCCCGGACTTAAATACCGCAGCCTTTCTCTTTTCTTTCTTCTCTTCATTTTTCCCTCCGCGCACTGACGCACTGTCTTCTGCCCAAATATGGAATCTCCAAACTTTCCAGTTCAAATTTCTTCCGTATGTTTTGAGGTATTTCTCCTGAAATAAACTTTCCTCGCTCTACCAGGAGATGCTTTACATTCTCTTCCCCTACACGGTCAAAGAGACAGATTTGATCAATAAACCGCACCACTTCTTTATCTTCCGTCACTCTCTTGCAAAGCAAGACCCCCACATTTAGAAAGCTATAGATATCATTTTCCATTCTGGATGCCGAATAGGTGTCCTGCATCATATTTTGAATCCTGTCAGGTATTTTCCTGGTGTCATCTGTGTGAAGAGTTGTAAGGCCGTGGAGACCTGTTGAGAAGCATTCCAGCAGATATTTTACCTCTGTTGACCGCGCCTCGGAAAGCAGAACCCACTGAGGATTCTGTCTGAGCGCAGTCTTTATAGCCTTTGTATAAGGGAAAAATTCTTCATCGACCTTCAGTTCTACACAATTTGCCCCGGGATTGATATCTTTATAATGTATTTCCAAATTATCCTCTATGGTCATCACCTTTTCTTCTCTGGGTATGTACTGGGTCAAAAATTTTAAAAGCTCTGTCTTTCCCGCCCCGGGCCGCCCACAGAATACCATATTCATCCGCGCCCTGATACACTGAATTAAAAATTCAAACACTTCTCTGGAACAATACTGGTCACGCAACATTTTTTCCTTGGTCATTCGCATCACGGCCGGGGTTTTCCGTATGGATACTGAATATCCTGTATTTGTCGCACTGGGATGTATAATGGAGATGCGTAAAATATCTGTCTCTGCCTCCAGCACATTGTTATACTTATTAATCTGCTCACTAACTACATTTGAGACTCTGACACTAAACTGACTGACAAACTCCTTTGACAGTTTTACCGGTGCCTTATAAATTCCCCGTTTCAAATGCTCGACCCACACATCTGTCCCGTTAAAGTTAATGTCTGTAATATCTCTGTCCTGCACATAGGGCAGAAGCGGCCCGAAACTGTCATCCTTCAAATTCCATGATTCTCTGGAAACCCTCACTTATCTCCCGCCTTTCTGCACATCAGTTTACCGCCACTGTTGTATTCAGCGCCGCTGTCAGCTTCTCCACAGCCTCAGTAATGCCATCCCTAATGCTGTTTCCAATAGGTGTTGCAGCCACCACAATAATCATAATGATAATTGCAGCCACCACAATCACACCATACTCTTCCATAAATGTTTTCATACACAGTCCTCCTGTTTTTTACTTTTTTCCAATCCGCTGTTTTGTATATATTTTAGAATTGAGTCAGACAATCAATAGACATCACCACCTTGAACAGACAAAAATATTATGAATCATTAAAATAAATAGGTTGAAAAACCGGGGATATCCCGAAAAAACTTTATAGAACGATACAGGATGTACCGCTATAGAATTAAAGAGCCAAACACTTAAGAATGTGTTTGTGATGTGTATCATATCACAGACAATATTTTCTGTCAATCAAAAATTTCCACAAAAAAGGAAACAAAAATTTTCAGAAAAAAGGAAACAAAAATTTTCAGAAAAAAGGGAGGCAATAAGCCTCCCTTCTATCTACTGAACAGACAAATTTGTATATCCCATGAGACTTAAATCCACCTGTCGTGCTGCTTCTCTGCCTTCACGTATCGCCCATACAACCAGTGACTGTCCTCTGTGCATATCTCCGGTGGCAAATACATTTTTCACATTTGTCTCATATTCCCCCGGAACTGTTTTGACGTTCGTTCTCTCATTCACTTCAACACTAAACGCACCGGTGACATAGCTTTCACTTCCCAGAAAGCCTGCAGCTATAAGAACAAGATCCACGTCTACACTGTATTCACTCCCCGGAATCTCGGCCATCATCATTCTTCCTGTTTTCTCGTCTTTCTTTGACTCCAGCCTTACCATCGTTGCCTTGCAGACCGCACCCTTTTTGTCTTTAATGAATTCTTTTACAGTAGTCGTGTACACCCTGGGATCATCTCCGAAGACCGCTGCCGCCTCCTCCTGGCCATAATCTGTCTTGCAGACCTTTGCCCATTCCGGCCATGGATTGTTTTCTGCCCTCTTGGCCGGTGGTTTTGGCATCATCTCTACTTGGAGTACAGATTTTGCACCATGGCGGACGGAGGTTCCCACACAGTCATTTCCTGTATCTCCGCCGCCGATTACCATCACATGCTTTCCCTTTGCAGAAATATAGGTGCCATCCTTCAATTCCATATTATTTGACCACAATGCTTTTGTCGTTGATTTCAGAAAATCCACTGCAAAATAAATTCCTTCGGCTTCACGCCCCGGTACATTAATATCTCTTGGATTAGACGCACCGCAGGCCAACACTACCCTGTCATATTTTTTTAGGAGTTCCGTGGCTTTCACGTCCTTTCCTACATTACAGTCTGTGCAGAAAATGATACCTTCCTCTTCCATAATTGCAATTTTCCGGTCTATGACCTGCTTTTCCAGCTTCATATTTGGAATACCGTAGCGCAGAAGTCCGCCCACCTTATCTTCCCGCTCAAATACTGTCACCAGATGTCCTCTGCGGTTCAATTGGTCGGCAGCCGCAAGGCCGGACGGGCCGGAACCTATGACTGCCACTTTCTTGCCTGTTCTCACTTTAGGGGGGCAGGCAGCTGCGTATCCCTTTGTATAAGCATTTTCCGAAATACTGTATTCATTCCCTTTTATGGAAACCGGGTCGTCATGAAGTCCGCAGGTACATGCCGTTTCACAGGGAGCCGGGCAGACCCGGCCTGTAAACTCTGGAAAATTATCAGTTTTCCGAAGGCGCGCATATGCCTCCTCCCAGTTCCCGTTATAGATCAGATCATTCCACTCCGGCACGAGATTGTGCAGAGGGCAGCCGCTTGCCAGACCTCCCAGCATCTGCCCGGACTGGCAGAAGGGGACACCGCATGCCATGCATCTGGCCCCTTGTATTTCCTGCTCTTCCCTGGAAAGAGGCGTGTAAAATTCCCGGAAATGCCTGATTCTTTTCTTAGATTCTTCCGCTGCTTTATTTTGCCTTTCATATTCCATAAATCCTGTTGGTTTTCCCACTATTTGCGCCTCCTATCTTCCATTTTTTATTTTGTTAAATGCTTCAATCTTTGCCTGCTCACTGCTCAGGCCCTTTTCTTCCATCTGCAAAATTGCAGTCATCATGCGCTCGTAATCACCTGGTATAATTTTTTTAAATTTTGGAAGATAGTCCTTAAAATTATTCAGGATCTTTTTCCCTATTTCAGAATTTGTATAAGCCACATGCTCTTTGATCATATTTTTAAGCTCCTGCACATCATACTTGTCACTCACACGCTTAATACTAACCATCTCTTTATTCACTTTGCGGTATAAATCATTTTCCATATCCAGCACATATGCGATACCGCCGCTCATGCCGGCGGCAAAGTTCTTTCCTGTCTGCCCTAAAATAGCGACCCGCCCGCCTGTCATATATTCACATCCATGGTCTCCGACACCTTCCACAACTGCATGGACACCTGAGTTGCGCACACAGAACCTCTCTCCGGCCACACCTCCGATAAATGCTTTCCCGCTTGTAGCTCCATAAAGGGCAACATTTCCGATGATAATATTTTCACTGGCCTTAAACTTGATTCCCTTTGGAGGACAAACAACCAGCTTGCCCCCGGATAAGCCCTTTCCAAAATAGTCATTGCTGTCGCCAGTGAGTTCCAGCGTAAGTCCAGACGGAATGAAAGCGCCAAAGCTTTGTCCACCCGCTCCTTTGCACTTTACAACATAGGTATCCTCCGGCAACCCCTGGGGGTGTCTTCTTGTGATTTCAGAGCCAAATATAGTCCCAAAAGTACGATTCACATTGGATACATCCAATTCGATACTCTTTCCCTGCCCTTTCTCCAACGCGGGGAGAAAATGTTTCAGGAGTACTTTTTCATCCAGCGTTTTCCCCAGTTCAAAGTCAAATACTTTTTTGGGGTTAAAGGTCACACCTTTTCGCTCTTTAGCATAAGGATTGTACAAGATACGGCTTAGATCCAGAGTTTCAGCGCGCTTGGACGTTGGAACCTGCTTTGCCTTCAGAAGGTCGGTCCTTCCCACAAGTTCATCTACGGTACTCACGCCTAAGCCCGCCATATACTCTCTTAGCTCTTCTGCAATAAAGCGCATAAAGTTCACTACATATTCCGGCCTCCCGAGAAATCTCTTCCTCAGCTCCGGATTCTGAGTTGCAATTCCTGTCGGACAGGTATCCATATCGCAAACCCGCATCATTACACAGCCCATTGTCACAAGAGGTGCCGTGGCAAATCCAAACTCCTCGGCACCAAGCATGGCTGCGATTGCCACATCACGCCCGCTCATCAGCTTACCGTCAGTCTCAATGCGGACTCTGTCACGCAGACCGTTTTGAATCAATGTCTGATGAGTCTCAGCAAGACCTAATTCCCAGGGCAGACCTGCATTGTGGATAGAACTTCTGGGTGCTGCACCAGTACCGCCGTCGTACCCTGAGATTAGAATAACTCCCGCGCCTGCCTTTGCAACACCGGCCGCCACAGTTCCGACGCCGGCCTCCGACACCAGCTTTACGGAGATTCTGGCATCTTTGTTTGCATTTTTACAGTCATAAATAAGCTGTGCCAAATCTTCAATGGAGTAGATATCATGGTGGGGCGGCGGCGATATGAGGCTCACTCCCGGTGTGGAATAACGTGTCTTCGCTATCCAGGGATACACCTTCCCACCCGGCAGATGTCCCCCTTCTCCCGGCTTTGCCCCCTGTGCCATCTTTATCTGGATTTCTTTGGCACTGACGAGATACCTGGAGGTCACCCCAAATCTTCCGGATGCCACTTGTTTAATTGCAGAACCCCGCTCCGTATTCAGGCGGTCAATATCTTCCCCGCCTTCACCGCTGTTGGATTTTCCGTGAAGCAGATTCATTGCCCGGGCCAGTGTTTCATGGGCTTCCTTGGAAATGGAGCCGTAGGACATGGCGCCTGTCTTAAATCTTGTAACAATAGAGTCTACACTTTCTACTTTTTCTAACGGAATACCTTTCTTCGGGTAGTTAAATTCAAGCTGTCCTCTTAGATTGATTTGTTCCCCCTCTTCATCCACCATTTTTGTATATTCTTTAAACAGCTGGTAATTGCTGCGCCTTGTGGATTGCTGCAGTGCATGGATGGTCCTCGGATTATAAAGATGCTCCTCGCCGCCGCTTTTTGATTTATGCCGCCCCACACTGTCCAGCGTCATGTCAACTTCCAACCCCAGGGGATCGAAGGCTTCCGAGTGAAATGCAGTATAATCTCGGGCAATTTCTTCGATTCCTATACCGCCCACACGGCTGACCGTATCTGTAAAATATTTATTGATGAACTCTTCTTTGAGTCCGATTGCCTCAAATATCTTTGCCCCCTGATATGACTGAATTGTAGAAATCCCCATCTTGGAAGCAATTTTAATAATGCCGTGGATGACCGCAGAATTATAATCATCTACTGCCGCATAATAATCTTTGTGCAGCATATTGGTATCAATAAGCTGACGGATAGACTCATGAGCCAGATATGGATTGATTGCACACGCTCCATACCCAAGCAGGGTTGCAAACTGATGTACTTCTCTGGGCTCACCGGATTCCAGGATCATAGCAACACTTGTTCTTTTCTTAGTCCGCACCAGATGCTGCTGAAGACCGGATACTGCCAGCAGAGAAGGGATAGCCACATGATATTCGTCCACACCCCTATCAGACAGAATCAGTATATTTGCCCCTCCCCGTATTACTCTGTCGACCTCAACAAACAGATAGTCAAGAGCTTTTTCAAGACTAGTGTTTCTGTAATATACAATGGGGATTTCCGCTACCTGAAATCCTTCAATCTTCATGCTTTTTATTTTCAAAAGATCTGTGTTGGTCAGAATCGGATTGTTTACCTGCAGCATTTTACAGTTTTCTTCCTTCTTCTCCAGAAGATTTCCATCTTTGCCTATGTAGATGGCCGTAGACGTTACAATTTCCTCACGGATTGCATCAATAGGCGGGTTTGTCACCTGGGCAAATAACTGTTTAAAATATCCGAAAAGTGGCTGGTTCTTGCGGGAAAGCACCGCAAGAGGTACATCAATGCCCATGGAAGTAATTCCCTCTCCGCCGTTTTTTGCCATATTCAAAATAGAGCTCTTGACATCTTCATATGCGTAACCAAAGGCCTTTTGAAGTTTCACACATTCCTCTTTTGCATAGGAGGGCACAGCCTGATTCGGAATTTTTAAATTCTTCAGATGAATCAGGTTGCTGTCCAGCCATTCCCCGTAAGGATTTTCATTGGCATACTTTTCTTTCAGCTCCTCATCATCAATCACCTTTCCCTGCACGGTATCTACCAGGAGCATTTTTCCCGGGTGAAGGCGCTCCTTTACTAGGATTTTCGTGGGATCGATATCCAGTACTCCTACCTCGGAAGAAAGAATCAGATAACCATCATCTGTAATGTAATATCTGGAAGGACGCAGACCATTTCTGTCCAGCACAGCCCCCATGCAGTCACCGTCGGAGAACAAGATGGATGCCGGCCCATCCCAAGGCTCCATCATAGTAGAATAATACTGATAAAAGTCCTTTTTATTCTGTGCCATGCTTTGATTATTCATCCAGGGCTCGGGAATTGCAATCATTACAGCCAGGGGAAGTTCCATGCCGCTCATCACCATGAATTCCAGGGCATTATCCAGCATTGCAGAGTCGGAGCCGGAATTATTAATGGCAGGGAGAACCTTGTGAAGCTCCCCTTTCAGATATTTGGATTCCATGTTTTCCTCTCTGGCCCGCATTTTATCCACATTACCGTGAATAGTATTGATTTCTCCGTTGTGCACTATAAAGCGGTAAGGATGAGCACGCTCCCAGCTGGGGTTGGTGTTAGTGCTGAATCTGGAATGTACCATTGCAATAGCCGACTCGTAATCTTTATCCTGTAAGTCCTGAAAAAACATGCGGAGCTGCCCTACCAGGAACATTCCTTTATACACAATTGTGCGGCTGGAAAGAGAAATCACATAAGTATCGTCACTGCTCTGCTCAAAAATCCGGCGCACTACATAAAGTCTGCGGTCAAAAGGAAGACCCTGCTCAAGTTTTTTTGGCTTTTCAATAAAAGCCTGCATAATGCAGGGCATACAGTCCAGAGCTTTCCTGCCCAGAATCTCCGGCTGAATGGGCACCTCTCTCCACCCCAGAAACTTCAGCCCTTCCTTTGCCGTAATCACTTCAAATATCTTTTTTGCCTGATTTTTCTTCAGTTCATCCTGGGGGAGAAAAAACATTCCAACGCCGTAATCCCGTTCTTTGGGTAAAGAAAAACCGAGGGGTTTACAAACTTTGGAGAAGAACTTGTGTGAAATTTGAAGTAAGATTCCTACACCATCTCCTGTTTTACCCTCGGCATCCTTGCCTGCTCTATGTTCAAGATTTTCTACGATTTTTAAGGCGTTCACCACTGTATCATGGCTTTTTATTCCTTTAATGTTTACAACTGCACCGATACCGCAGTTATCATGCTCGAATCCGGGCTGATACAGACCGGTCTGTGAGCTTTTTTTCAGTTCACCCATATTCCCTGTCCTTTCCTAAAACAGCTTTCGTATGCTGTTTTTTATTTTTTCCTACTATACTACACTTTTTTTCATTTGTAAATAAAGACTTTAGTTGTAATTGTCAGATAATTAGATAATTCACCTTCTCACCGATAATTGTCTGATTACGGTCTTCAAAAGGGACAGTCCCCTTTTCAGTGGGGACTGTCCCTTTTGCATTAGCGGAACATATCAGGTGTTATTTCATTATTGTCGGCAGGCTTCATACCTTCCGGTTTTTCATCAATTTTCTGAATCAGTACAAACATGACTGAACCGATAAACGCGCTGGCTACAGTGGCCATTGCCATTCTTACAGGCTGTGCTGCAAGCCAGGTAAATCCGCCAGCATCCGTAAGAATCAGCGACACAACATTGGCTGTAATATGAAGGGCTGCCGCTGCCTTAAAGGAGCCATATTTTTCATACACATAAGCCAACAGCATTCCCAACAAAAAGCTGTATAGGAACTGTACCACATTTCCATGTGTAATACTAAACAGCAGTGTTGAATATAATGCTGCTTTTAAGAAGCTCTCCCTTTCCCGATATCTCTTAAATAGAACTCCGCGAAACATCAGCTCCTCTGTCAGAGGAACAATGATTCCCAGAACAATAATCTGTACCGGAAGACCCTCCGAGTAAAAAGTGTCCGATGCTTTCTGGTATCCATCACTTATAAAGGCAAGATTCGTCATAATCGAAAGACAGCTCATTCCGATGCACACCGCTGCACCCAGTACAATGACAGCAGGATAGCTTGTAACACCTGCTTTCTTATTTAAAGGCAGCTCCAAGAGCTTTTCCCGCTTCCTGTCCTTTAAAAATAAGGTCAAGGTAAGAGGAATTGTAAATAAAGCAGCAACTCCCAGAATTCCAAACTGATACCTCTGTACAATTTCTGCTGCCTTCTCCCCGCTTTTCAGGGCCAGCTCCATAATTTCCTGCTGGGTCATACTTTCGGAGGTCAGGCTTTTACTCATAACTTCTCCCATATAAGGCGCAAGAACTATCATTTCAATCAGAAACTTAGCAAAGAAATCTATGGCCCAATATAGAAGAATGGGGCCGGCCAGCCTCCAAAATTGTTTTGAATTTGGATTCTTATTCATACTTTATCTCCTCCGTCATCTTTTGTACCCACGCCTTTACCTCAGCTTCCTTTCCTTTCAGGGAACCCTGCACCATTTCAGGTTTTCCGCCCCCCCGGCCTTCGAACTGTGCGTTCAGCCCTTTTGCAAAAGAACGTACATCCATATTTCTTCCGCCGATTACATACCGAAAACTCATATCTTTGTTTTTTGCAAAAACAGCACATCCATCTTTTCCCCGGGCCAGTACCTGATTCACAAGAAGTCTTGGCTCATCCCCGTCTAGGTCTTCCTCAAAAAGGCAAACAAAGCTTTCCTCTTCCGGAGTTTCTCCCGCCTTATATTCCAGCAATTTTTTCCGGGTCTCTGCCAGTTTTGCCTGCAGCTTGTTCTTTTCTTCTTTCAGATGCGCTGCAGCCTGAAAAACCTCGTCTTCTTTAGCACACAACATTGCAGAGATGTTTTTCACTTGCTCTTCTTTTTCGCTATAGTCTGTAAGAGCTCTGAATCCACAGAGCATTGTCACTCTTACTCCGCCTTTGTACCGCTGCACATTCGTAAGTTTAATAAGCCCGATTTCCCCGGTTCTCTCTGCATGGGGCGCACAACATGCACATACATCATAACCGGGGACTGTCACAATTCTAACTTGTCCCTCAATCTCAATCTTACTTCTGTATTCCAGATTCGCCAATTCATCATCGGAGGGATATGTGACCAGAACTTCCAGATTTTTTGCAACGGCTTCATTTGCCAGTCTTTCAATCTCACGTAGTTCTTCTTTTGATATCTCTCCGTCAAAATCCATAGTACTGTCTTCATTTCCCAAATGAAAGCCCACATTGTTCCAGCTAAATCGGCTGTGAACCAGCCCGGATACAATGTGCTCCCCAGTATGCTGCTGCATTTTCATAAAACGAAGCTCCCAGTCTATCTTCCCGGTGATGTTCCGTCCTTCTTCCAGACTTTCTTCTGTGATATGGTAAATCGTCCCGTTCTTTTCCTGAACATCTGTCACTCTTACATCTCCCAGAAAGCCAGTGTCTGCATATTGTCCGCCTCCCTCTGGAAAAAAGGCAGTCCTGTCAAGGACTACCTCAAAATGTTCTCCCTTTTTTCTGCACAGTTCTACCCGTGCTTCAAATTCAGTCATGTGGCTGTCTTCATAAAACAACTTTTCTGTCATGTTCCTGATTACATCCTTTCCGGCGCTTCAAAACCAAGCAAATCAATACAGGTTTCCAAAATCTCCTTCACCAGCTTCAAAAGCGCAATATATCCCAGCCGCTTTGTCTCATCTTCCTCTGTCAAAATCTTCGTCTCATGATAGAACTTGTTAAAAGCATTTGCCAAGTCATAAATATAAGCACAATTTTTGTGGGGGGCACTTTCCTCATACACCGTATCAATAACATCATTAAACTTTGCAGCCTCCAACGTTAATGCCTTTTCAAAATCCCCCGAAGGCTCCAGGATGACAAGTCCGTCCAGTGTTCCGTTCATCTCCTGATATTTATTCAATATGGATTTTATGCGGACGATGGTATATAAAATATATGGCCCCGTATTTCCCTCAAAAGAAGTAAACCGGTCAACATCAAACACGTAATCCTTGGAAGCCTGATTTGACAAATCCCCATATTTGAGAGCAGCTAAACCTACAATCTTTGCCGTACTTAAAGCCTCTTCCTCAGATACTGTCCGGTTGTCCATAATCTTTTTATACATTTCTTCATCGATTTCCCGGATCAGATTCTCCAGGCGCATGATACCGCCTTCTCTTGTCTTAAACGGCTTGCCGTCTTTTCCGTTCATCGTACCGAAGCCAAGGAATTTTAAGTTTGCCCTTTCTCCCACAATTCCGGTCTTTCTTGCACATCTGAATACTTGCAGGAAATGCAGCTCCTGACGCTTATCTACTACATAGATTACCTCATCTGGTTTGTAGAGTTCTTCACGTTCTAAAAGGGTAGCCAGATCTGTGGTGTCATATAAGGCAGCCCCATCTGATTTCAATATCATACAAGGCGGCACTTCTTTTTTGTCCCCCTCTTCCTGAACATCTACAACAAGGGCACCCTCATCATAGCGGGCATATTCCTTTTCCTTCAGCATGGCTACCATTCCGGGAATATACTTCTGGACATCAGCCTCACCTTTCCACAAATCAAACTCCACATTCAACTGTTCATAATTCTTTTTCAAATCCCTCACAGACACCTTCATAATGTGGCTCCAGAGTGCACGGTAACCCCGTTTTCCGTTCTGCAGCAGATAAGTGGCATAAAGGGCTTTTTCCCGATACTCATCATGTTCCCTGGCATAAGCACTGGCAGTCGGGTAAATCTCCTCCAGCTCTTCAATGGTAAAAGGGGCTCTCTCTGGGTATTCCCCTTTATAATTCTCATCAAAATATGGAAGCTCAGGCTGCCTCTTCTCCAATTCCGTAATAATAAGCCCCATCTGATATCCCCAGTCCCCCATATGGATATCGGCAATTACTTTGTTACCTTTAAACCGGGCTGTCCGCTTGATGCTCTCCCCGATAATGGCGGAACGGAGATGGCCCACATGGAGAGGTTTCGCCACATTGGGGCCGCCGTAATCTATCATAATTGTCTTAGGCTTTTCTTCCTTCTCCACCCCCAGATTCTCAGATACTGCCATCTGATTCAGGTATTTTGCCACAAGGGAAGGAGCAGCCTTCAGGTTTATAAATCCCGGGTTCACAGCCACTGCTTCTGAAAAATATCTGCAGCTCTGGAGCTTTTCCACCACAGCGTTTGCTATTACGATAGGTGCCTTTTTGCAGGTCTTTGCAGCCGCTAGGGCACCATTACACTGATATTCACATAAATCCGGCCTGTTCGACAGTGTCACTTTAGCAAATGATGCATCTACACCTGCACTTTCGAAGGCCTTCTGCATCTCTATGGTAATAACTTCCAATATTGTCTTCACTTTTTGCTCCACACTCCAATCTAAATTTGTTCCATTTGGCTATTTTATCATGTATAATCAGTAAGGGCAAGTATTAGAAAGGAAGTTTAACCATGAAATTAAAAATAGGATCACACGTTGGAATGAGCGGTAAAGAAATGCTCCTTGGCTCTGCAAAGGAGGCCGTATCATACGGAGAAAACACCTTTATGATCTACACCGGCGCACCACAGAATACACGCCGGAAGGAAATCGGTGAATTAAATATAGAGTCCGCATGGGAATATATGAAAGAACATGGCATTGAAGAATTTATTGTGCATGCTCCCTACATTATCAATCTAGGAAATTCCGTAAAACCGGAAACATTTGAATTGGGCGTTGAGTTTCTGGATAAAGAGATAAAGCGCACGGTTGCCTGCAGAAGCCATGTTCTGGTTCTTCACCCCGGCTCACATGTAGGGGCAGGTGTCGATATTGGCACGGCACAGATTATTAAGGGGTTAAACGAAGTGCTCACAAGGGATACTGGCTGCTTCGTAGCCCTGGAAACCATGGCAGGGAAAGGCTCTGAAATCGGCAGGTCTTTTGAAGAGCTTGCCCGCATCTACGACGGTGTCATACGCAATGACAAGCTCCGGGTCTGCTTTGATACCTGCCACACAAGTGACAGTGGATATGATATCAAACATGGGTTTGACGATGTAATCGAAAAGTTTGACAAGATACTCGGGAAAGAACAGATTGCTGTTTTCCACATCAATGACACCAAAAATGTACCCGGGGCAGCAAAAGACAGACATGCAAATATTGGTTTCGGTGAGATTGGCTTTGATGCCTTAAAAGCCATCGTATACCACAAGGATTTTGAGAACGTCCCCAAAATCCTGGAAACACCTTATGTCCCCTCTGCTGTAAACCCTAAAAAAACATATGCTCCGTATAAATATGAGATTGAGATGCTTAAGAGTGGACATTTTGACAACCGCCTGCTGGACAAAATTGCCTGTGGGAAACATTAGGGCCGTGCTTGACATCTGCCTCCACTTATTGTATTTTTGTATTATACAGATAATACAATTATGTTTTCATTTATATCATAGAAAAGGAGGCGGCTTAGATGCCATGGGATTTAGATAATAACCGCCCAATTTACCTGCAGTTAATGGAACGTATCCAGCAGGATATTATAGCCGGCGTGTACAGCCCCGGCAGCAAACTTCCCTCCGTCCGGGATCTGGCCCTGGAAGCCTCGGTAAATCCGAACACCATGCAGAAAGCTTTGTCCGAGCTAGAGCGCAGTGGATTAGTATATTCACAGCGGACCAGCGGAAGATTCATTACGGAGGACAAGACTATGTTGAAAAAGATAAAACGAAATCTGGCATCCGAACACATCCGGCAGTTTTTTGAGAAAATGACTCTTCTGGGATACAACAGGGAAGAAATCCTGGAATTAATACAGGAAGCATTAAAGGAGGAGTAATAGAATGAAACCAATTCTGGAATGTCAGGGATTAACAAAAAAATATGGCAATATTTATGCACTCTCCAATCTGAGCCTGACTTTGGAAAGAGGACAGATTGTAGGACTTCTGGGTCCTAACGGAAGCGGGAAAACCACTTTGATCAAGCTCATAAACGGGCTGATTACTTCTACAGCCGGGCAGGTTCTGATAAATGGTATGTTACCCGGAGCCGATACTAAAAAGCTAGTATCCTATCTCCCTGAAAGAAGTTATCTGAATGACCATATGAAAGTGGAAGAAATTCTGTCCTACTTTTCCGACTTCTATGAGAACTTCAATGTTGTACATGCCAGAGCCATGCTCAGTGACCTGGATATTGATACTCACGCGCGGCTGCGCACACTTTCAAAAGGAACTAAGGAGAAAGTGCAGCTTGTTCTGGTGATGAGCCGGGATGCCGAACTTTTTATACTGGATGAACCGATCGGCGGAGTAGATCCTGCTGCAAGAGATTACATTCTTCAAACTATACTGACAAATTACAATGAGAATGCCACCATTCTTCTGTCCACCCATCTGATTACAGACATTGAAAATATGCTGGACCGGGTTCTTTTTATCCAAAAGGGACAGCTTGTCTTAAATGCCACGGTGGACGAAATACGTACGGCAAAAAGAGAGTCTGTAGATTCACTGTTCAGGGAGGTTTTTAAATGTTAGGGAAATTATTAAAATATGATTTAAAATACGGCAGCCGCTTTTTTATCCTTCTCCATGGCATTTTACTGGCGGCCTGCATACTCGGACGACTTCTTTTTTTTGAGAGACTAGATTTTGATGCCGGCTCCGATATCATTGCGCCGTACATCATTTTGGCCACATCCCTCTATGTCCTGCTGTTCACTGCAGTAAGCTTAGGAACTGCAGCTTTGCTGGCCGTACGCTTTTACAGGAATCTTTTCACAGATGAGGGGTACCTGTCCTGGACATTGCCCGCCACGCCTGTAGAGCAGCTTTGGGCAAAGCTTTTTTCCGGCACAATCTGGTACATACTTGACATCCTTATCCTGGCACTTTCTCTAGTTATACTTCTGTCCGGCTCCAATTTGACCGCAGCTTATGCAAAAGTAGCCCCGGAAATAACAGAAGCCCTTGGAATGCCCCTTGGCCGTTATGGAACTATGTTGCTTGTGTTCACCCTGCTAAGCTCCTTCAGCGGCACCGTCACCATATATGTATGTATCTCAATCGGACAGTTGTTCCCCAGTCATCGGGTACTGTGTGCTATTCTTACTTATTTCATCACCTCAGCTGTCATTCAGATTGTAGTACTGGGCCTTATGGTTATTTTCAATTTATTTCCGGGACCTTACATAAATGATGCCGCAACAGAAACTGACACAGTTCAGTATTTATTCACAACGCTCAAATTAAGCGGTGTTATCAATTTTGTCCTTACAATTGTGGAATATTTTGCCACACGTTACATATTTATTAGAAAACTAAATCTAACATGACAAAGAATCTCAACAAACCGGGCGCTAAGTGCAGAGATGGAACAAATCCTCTCCCGCATGCGGCACCCATTTTTTATGACTAAACAGTAACTAAAATATCACTTGTATCAGAAACATATACAGCACTGTTCCCACCCCGATGCTCAATAGATTGTTGCGTTTCCAGACATGGAGTACTATTACAGTCAGCACTGCCAGGGCTTCGGGTATCCCGTGGGAGGAGGACATGACAGAGGTATCCCTCAGGCAATATACAACCAGTAAGCCAATCACAGCAGGGGCCAGAACCTTTCCCAGATACTCCACTGTCTTGGGTATCGGTTTCCCCTTCGGAAACACAAGAAACGGTAATGCTCTGGTACTCAATGTTACAGCAGCCACTGCCACAATAATGAGCAGAGATGTAGTTCTATTAAGCGGCATGGTTTTCCTCCTCCCCTTCCAGACGTTTCCTTGTTATAAACAATGCCAGAACACTTAGAATCATGGTCGGAAATACAAAGTTTGCACTTCCAAATATCTGCAGGCAAAGAAGGGCCGAAATCACACCGATTGCCGCCGGTATCCTATTTTTTACATTCATCCACTGTTCTGTAAATATAACGACAAACAGCGCTGTCATTGCAAACTCTATCCCCTCTGTATTGAAGGTCAGTACATTTTTTAGAATGCCTCCGATGGCAGAACCTGCAACCCAGTAGCTTTGATCCAGAAGAACGATTGCAAACATAAATTTATCTTCATCAACACCCTCAGGCGCTTTTGCCGAACATAAAAGGGAATACGTCTCATCGGTAAGTCCAAAAATCATGTACCAGCGTTTTTTTCCCATCTGGTGAAACTTCTCCAGCCAGGTCAGCCCGTAAAATATATGTCGAACGTTTACCATCAAGGTCATAAATATAATCTGTGCAAAAGAAATACCCGGCACAAAAAAATTCACCGCCAAATACTGTGCGGAACCCGCATACACAAGCACACTCATCAGCACTGCCCACCAGGCGGAATATCCTTTCTCAGCATACATTACACCAAAAGCAATCCCTATGAAAAGATACCCTGTAAGTACGGGAATTGTACAAGGAAAAGCCTTTTTAAAAGCTAACTTATAACCTGACATTGTTCTCTCCCCTTCATCTTCTGTTTATACATCCATTAGATAAGCTTTAAGATATTAAAAATGTAACTATATTAGAAGGGCAAGCTCTATTTCTGCTCTTCTAAATAGTTACAAAAAATACACGTCTGAGCGGAGTCGAACCGCCGCACATGCCTCCGGAGGGCATTGCTCTATCCACTGAGCTACAGACGTATATATTATAAAGGCTCTGTTCCACAGGTATATATCCTTAACAGAACCTTTATAATCCTAGCACAGATTTTGAAAAATGTAAAGAGTTTGTGAATCTCCTTTTCTATGTTTGTTAAAGTCCCGGCTTTTGGAACATCAGCTGCCTTTCTTTTCTCCTGTAGAAATATGCATGATCACTCAGCACTTCTTCCGGAGCAACCTGTGTCTCATTAATTTCTTTTACCATCTTGCACATTTCTTCTGCATCAAGTCCTTTTGATTCAGGCACAACAATTACCTCATGTATACTGCTGGGCAGGACAAAGTAATCTTCCTTAAGCATTTCGCCTATCATATCTAGAATATGAGGATAGAAAACACAGGCGGCGCCACAATATCGAATAAAATTTGTCAGCACATACATGGTGTCTTCCGGCTGCTCTCCTATTTGGCTCAGAAGATTTTCCTTCTCATCCCTCCTTTTTACGGAATCTCCTTCCTCCCCGGCTGCTTCCTCCAACATTTCTTCTATTGCATAATGCATAGTGAAAAACTCTGCCGGCAAAAGCACGGACGCATTCTTAATCGCCGCCGGATAAAGCTGCTCACGATTGATTCCCCACATTTTAAGATGAGCATTGCTGATCTGTACCGTAGCTGTTCCTTCCTCGTCCAACTGCAGCAATATATAAAATACCATAGATAAATCCAGAATCTCCACAGACGGAATATGTTCCAGCATTCTTTTATTTTTTTCGGTGTGAATGAGCCTAAATACCACCCTGTCCTTAATCACGTCATATTCCTGAAGCTGGTGATAGCCCCAAGGTTCTTTTCCTTCTATTGACCCATAGAAATCCAGGATCTCCTGAACCAGCCCACCAAGCTGTTCTCCTTTCTGAAATCTGTAAAAAAGGCCCTCCAGATAAACGGCCGGTGAAGTGCTTAGCTCCTTTGTCTCAAACAGGATTCCTTTTTTCTCCCTGCCGTTATTCTTCTGGGCAGTGTAAACTTTAGCCTTGACCCCCTCCTTTAATTTTTTATTCAGTTGTCCTTCCACAGCGCACAAAAATTCCTGATATTCCATAATATTCCTCTCTTCATTTGCGCACTCATCATAGCTTGAGAAAATTGACACGAACCGTGCCGGATGACTAAAAATCATTTGATTTGAAAATATTTGGTAAAATGATTATACATAAATCACATCAAAAATACAAGCCCCCGCCTGCAAAATATTGTTGCCAAAAAGGGGGTCTGACCCTTTTGGGCACCGAATTCTGAATTATCAGAAAATGGAGCGCAAAAGGGTCAGACCCCTTTTTACACTATACGCGGGAGAGGTATTCTCCCGTTCTTGTGTCTATCTTCAAAATATCACCTTCATCCACAAATAACGGGACCATAACAACTGCCCCAGTCTCTACTGTAGCCGGCTTTGTGGCTCCCTGTGCCGTATCACCCTTAAATCCGGGCTCAGTCTCTGTGATTGTCAGCTCAACAAACAGTGGAGGTTCTACTGAAAATACATTTCCATTGTGAGAGCAAATTTTAACTGTTTCGTTCTCTTTTACAAACTTAAGTGCATCACCGACAACCTCTTCATCCAGTGCAATCTGGTCATATGTCTCAACATCCATAAAGTTGTACAGGTCACCATCCCGGTAAAGATACTGCATGTCCTTTCTATCAATGTGCGCCTTCGGAAACTTTTCAGTTGGTCTGAAAGTCTTCTCTACAACACCGCCGCTGATTATATTTTTTAACTTTGTTCTCACGAAAGCTGCACCTTTGCCTGGCTTTACATGCTGAAATTCCAAAACCTGATAGATATTGCCGTCAATTTCTACGGTTATACCATTCTTAAATTCTCCTGCTGAGATCATTGTAATCCTCCTTCAATTGTGCAATCCATGCACTTGCCTTTTTTACACTGTTTATAATTCTATAATAATTTTGCAAATTTTTCAACCTTTTTTTACTTTAGATCACACTTCTACTTGTAGAAATGAAGGACGATTTTCTCCAAATAGCGCTTGAGTACAATCTGAATCTCCTCCTTTGGATGAATCGGTCTTACCAGAATATTCCTGATACCGCTCCTTTTCGCACCCCAGATATCCGTAAAAAGCTGATCCCCAACAAAAATCGTATTGGAACAGTTTGTCCCCATGGCCTCCATTGCCTTTTCATAATTTCCCACAGAAGGCTTATGGGCATTACAAATATAATGAACCTGAATGTCTTTATTAAAGTTTTTGACACGGGGTTCCTGATTATTGGACAGGAGACAGGCAGAAAACCCGATATCCTTTAGCCTGGAGAACAGCTTCTTTGCACGGCTGTCCGCTGGAGCCCCATGGGGAACAAGGGTATTATCGATATCAAATATCACTCCTCTGTATCCTTCTTCATATAGCTTTTCATATGGGATGACATAAGCTGACATCTGATAGTCATCCGGAAAAAATCTTTCAAACATTATTCTGCATCCATTCCCAGCAATTTAGAAATCAGTTCCTCACAAATCTGCAATACAGCCTTATTATCTGTCTGGATTACAATATCTGCTGCCGCCTCATACTTTTCACGCCGCTTCTCCATCAGTTCCGCAATATACTCCACGTTGTTGTTGCCCTGGAGAATCGGACGGTCTTCGCTGTCCTTTACCCGCTCATATACTGTCTTAGGACTTGCTGTGAGCAGAACAACACGGCCATTTTTCTTCATCTCTGCAACATTTTCTTCCCGCAGGGCAGCGCCGCCTCCGCATGAAATAATTACGTTTTTCTGTGACTGCAGTTCAATCAGAAGCTCTGTCTCCTTCGCTCTGAAATAAGATTCTCCATATGTAGCGAAAATATCCGGGATACTCATCTCTTCTCTCTCAGCAATCATCTGATCCATCTCTGCAATCTTCATGGCAAACATGGAGCTGAGATAATCTGAAACAGTTGATTTTCCCGCGCCCATGAACCCGATTAAAATAATATTATGAGAAAACAACTTCCTTGCCTGAACCTGCTTGCTAACATGCCCAATCCGCTCGAATACATCATAAATTTCCTTCTGATATTTATTGCCCTCAAGCTTTTCTTTCAGCTTTCTCTCCTGTTTTTCTTCCTGCAAGGGCTGCAGGATAGGCATGCCATATTTCTCTTTATAGACCATAATCTTCTCTGCAATCACATTGTGCTCCATCAGCGCATCTATAATCTTATCATCGCACAGCGCAAGCTGCTCACGGTACATCTCTAGGTCATTCATCTTACACTTTCCACCTTTTTGTATTTATCTGGTACCTGTGGATCCCAAAGTCATGCTTTTTTATGCAAGCATGAAACGCACGACCTTTTGACCCCTGATACCTACGGATTGCTACGCACTTTGTGCTCCCGCAATCCTAA
>ENA-UOOI01000123-UOOI01000123.1-fermentation-metagenome-genome-assembly--contig:-NODE-123-length-94443-cov-44.212326_pt1 | contig 94443 bp, 63 predicted proteins | sample MGYA00245779_ERZ724027 | MGnify/ENA primary metagenome ERZ724027 (study PRJEB28704, sample SAMN03018318) | fermentation metagenome | biome: anthropogenic terrestrial biome; feature: soil; material...
AACAAAATGAGTATAACACAGGAAGAGTGGATTCGGCAACTTTTGGCATCTTTCGATTCCAAAGCAAGAAAGGATTTGTATTTTTCGTAAAGAATAATATAATAGGGTGAAAGCCATCCCATGCAAAAGGAGTGTGATTACATAACGATGAGTAATATTATGGATAAATTGAAGTTTGTGGAAGAAAAGGCAGACCATTATTGGGCGAAGAGGATCACATCCCAATTGGAATATGCCGTTCAGCTGAATAAAGTATTGGAGCATCAGTATGATGAAAACCTGACGGATTGCCTGGATTTTCTGTCCGGTGAAATTGCCCGGGAAGGCACCATAACGGAAAAAACGGCCAGGGCGGCGGAAAAAAAGCTGGCTCCGTTGTCGGAGGATGCAAAGAAATATCGCATGCTGTGTGTCGCCCATGCCCATATGGATATGAACTGGATGTGGCGGTGGGAGGAGACGGTCACCGTCGTGCTGGATACATTGCGCACCATGCTCGGCCTGATGGAGGACTATCCCCGGTTTAAATTTTCGCAATCCCAGGCTTCCGTTTATCGGATTGTGGAGGAGTACGATCCCCCCATGCTGGAGGAGATCAAAAAAAGGATTCACGAAGGCCGCTGGGAAGTTACGGCTTCCACATGGGTGGAGCACGACAAGAACATGGCCAACGGGGAAAGCATGGCACGCCATATTCTTTATACAAAGCGTACCCTGTCCAAAATGCTGGATATTGACCCGGACAGCCTGAATCTGGATTTTGAGCCGGATACCTTCGGTCACAGCCTGAATGTACCGGAAATTCTTGCAAGAGGGGGAGTCCGGTATTATTACCATTGCCGGGGGTATGACGGCTATACGCTTTACCGCTGGAAAGCGCCTTCCCGCAAATCGGTCATTGTTTATCGGGAGCCAGCATGGTATATGGGTGCCATCGAGCCTTCCATGGCATATTATGTGCCGGGATTTTGCAGTGAACACCATATGGATACCATGCTGAAGGTTTATGGTGTGGGTGATCACGGCGGCGGCCCTACCCGAAGGGATATCGAATCAATTATGGATATGGCGGACTGGCCGGTTTTTCCCAGGATGGAGTTTGGCACCTATGCGGAGTACTTTGCATTGGTGGAGGAGATCAGCGATCAGCTGCCTGTGGTAACCGGTGAGCTGAATCCCATATTTACCGGCTGCTATACCAGTCAGTCCCGGATCAAAAAGGAAAATGCCATTCTGCAGAATAAGCTGAATGAGACGGAAGCTTTTGCATCGGCTGCTTCTTTATCTGTGGGAGCGTCCTATCCAACCCGGCAGATGGAAGAGGCCTGGGAAAAGGTGTTGCTCAATCAATTTCATGATATCCTGTCCGGGTCGTGCACGGCGGATGCCAGGGAATATGCCATGGGCCTCTATCAGCAGGCGGCTGCGCTGACAGATACAGAGGCCAGCCGTGCCCTGCGCAGCATCGCATCCCATATTGATACTTCTGCATGGGCTTCCAGGAGGATTTATCACCTCTTTAATCCCTCCCTTTATGCCAGAACGGAGCTGGTTGAGGTGATGGTCCGGGACTGGGAAGGAAAGAAGGAAAACATACAGTTCCTGGATTCTGATGGCAAGGAGGTTCCTTATCAGCTGCTTTCCGAACAGGATATTCCTTATTTCGGGCATCATTGTTTCAAGGTGCTGATTCCCGCACATGTTCCGGCAATGGGGTATGCGACATATCTTCTTACGGAGAAAGAAGCGGAGGATGTTTTACCCCCGTTTCCATCGCAGCCCAGAGTGGAGAGGCGAAACAACCATACTCTGGAAAACGAACGTCTGAAAGTGGTGTTTGATCCCCGTACTGGTGCCATCGTTTCCATGACGGACAAGGCCAACCGTCATGAGATCATTGATCCTCACCGGCCTGCCGGTGTTTTTCGGCTGATTGAGGAGGAAGACAGCCCGGGTATGACCTCGTGGGTGGTGGGAAGTTATCGCAGGATTACAAATATCAACGAAGGCGGTGTGAAATTCACTTCCCTTCAAAACGGGGAAGGCCTGCTCCGGCAGTCCCTGTCCTATACTGCATCCTCTGGGAAGTCCACGATTCGTGTCCGCGTTTATCTGGATCGGGGCAGTTCAAGGCTGGGCTTTGAAGTGGAGTGCGATTTCCTTGAATTGGGAAATCCGGAGAAGGGGGTTCCGCAGCTGAGTTTCTATATGCCGGTTGGGTATGACTGTCGTGCTTATCGGTATGATATTCCCTCCGGGACCATTGAACGGGATGAAACCGATATGGATGTTCCCGCCGGCAGCTGGGCGGCAGCCATGCCAAAAGATTCGGGACGAAAGGCACTGACCCTGATTGCCGGCACCAGACACGGATTCCGCTGTGTGAAAAATTCCATCAGCCTCAGCCTGATCCGCGCCTCCTATGATCCGGATCCTTATCCGGAGGTGGGTCTCCATACGTTTGGTTTCTTTGCGTCCCTGCCCAATGTTACTTCCAACCGGGAACTGATTGAGGAAGCCTATAACTGCAGTCACCCGATCTGCGTGGTGTCCGGCAGGCCGCATAAAGGCGAGCTTCTGCCCCGCGGCAGCTTCATGAAAATCCAGGAAGGCGGCATTGCTGTCCAGGCGATTAAAATGCCGGAGGACAGTACGGATACCGATAGTATGATACTGAGGGGATTTGAGACGGAAGGCAGAAGAACCAGAGTGGAGATGTCCTTCAGTCGAAACATTGCGAAGGCCTATTGTGTGGATATCAATGAAAAGCCGGTGGAGTCGGAGCTGGATGTCCGGATTTCCGAAAACCACGTATCCTTCGGCGTGGAGCCCTATAAGGTGTTTACGTTTCGGGTGGAGTTTCTGTAAAGGCGGATGAGGCCAGGAATAAAAGAAGGACAACCGGACAGAAAGAGCAACGACAGAACAGAAGGAACACAAGCAGGATGGAAAGGACAGCGACAGAACAGAAAGAACACAGCAGGGTGGAAAGAGCAACGACAGAAAGAACGACGACAGGACAGAAAGAACAAAAAATGAAAAACGGATAAAATAAAAGAGCCCCTCGAATTTGGGGGGCTCTTTTATGTAAGGGGTTTGGGGGTTTGGGTAACTTACAATATTATAATAACCAATCGTACAAAAAATAAACATCCTAAAAGAATATTTTTTTGTTTTTTTTGAAATAAATATCTGTAAGCAATCATAATTTAAAATTGAGGAAGATTATTACTAAACTATTAATAAAAATTTATTTAAATTGAAGGATAATTAAATCTTTTGTAGAAGAACTTATCATCAGATCCAATACTATTACATTCCTATTTGATTGAAAGCACTTTCAGGCTGTTCAAAGGAGGTCTCATTTTCATGACGCAGGAGGAGGGCAATCCGGATACCTGCCTGTGGTATACAAAACCGGCAAGAAAATGGTTTCAGGCTCTTCCAGTCGGAAATGGAAGGCTGGGAGCGATGGTATTTGGAAAGGTCCGGGAGGAAAGAATTCAGTTAAACGAAGAATCCATATGGTATGGCGGGCCTCTGGACAGGATCAATCCGGACGGCTTTTCACATCTTGCGCAGGTAAGACAGCTTTTGTTCCATGGAAAGCCAAAGGAAGCAGACCGGCTTGCGCAGATGACCATGACATCCGTTCCAAAAAATCTCAAGCCCTATCAATCTCTCGGGAATCTGACGATATGGTTTGACGGGCAGGACGGTGAGGTAAAGGATTATCACCGCTGGCTGGATCTGGACAGAGGGATGATTTTCATACGGTACACGATCGATGATGTTTCCTATCAGCGTGAGATATTTTCCAGTGCGCCGGATCAGGTTCTGGTGATCCGGCTTACCTGCAATAAGCCGGGGTCGATTAGCTTCCATGTCAATCTGGACCGAAGGCCGTTTGATGTCGGCACCCGAAACCTTTGCGACAGGAGCATTGCTTTGGAAGGGAAATGCGGACAGGATGGAGTCTCGTTCTCATGTATTGCGCAGGCCGCAGAGGAAGGCGGAACAACAAAGACATTGGGCGATTTTATCTGTGTGGAACAGGCCAATGCCGTCACCCTTTATTTAGCTGCCAACACGACATATCGGCATCCGGATCCGGAAAAAGTGTGTTTGAAGCAGATCGAAGCCGCTGCGTCCAAGCCCTATGATATTCTGAGGGGAGATCATATTGCAGATTACCGCTCCCTTTTTCAAAGAGTATATTTTGCAATCCGGGAGGAAGACGATAGCCTGAGATCCCTTCCGACAGATGAGAGATTGAACCGGGTAGCCGGCGGGGGAAAAGATAATGGCCTCATCAATTTATATTTTCAATTCGGAAGATATCTGCTTATTTCCTCTTCCCGGCCCGGATGTCTTCCGGCCAATCTGCAGGGAATATGGAATGATAGCTTCACTCCTCCCTGGGAATCAAAATATACGATCAATATCAATACGGAAATGAATTACTGGCCGGCGGAAGTGTGCAATCTGAGCGAATGCCATCTTCCATTGTTTGATTTCATTGAACGAATACGGGAAAACGGAAAACATACCGCGGCGAAGCTCTATCACTGCAGAGGATTTGTCGCCCATCACAACACAAATATATGGGCGGATACGGCACCGGATTCCAGCATGCCCCGCAACGCATTGTGGCCAATGGGTGCGGCATGGCTGTGCCTGCACCTTTGGGAACATTACGCATTTCATCCTTCCCAGTCCTTTGCTGCCTGGGCTTATCCCATTATGAAGGACGCGGCGCAGTTTTTTGTGGATTATATGGTGGAAGATCAGAACGGCAATCTGGTGACAGGCCCATCCGCCTCCCCGGAAAATCAATACCGGCTGCCGGGTGGAGAGACGGGATCCCTGTGTATGGGGCCATCCATGGACATACAGATTGTCCGGGAGCTGTTTCATCGCTGTATCGATTTAAGTAAAATTTTAAATCAGGATGAGGAATTCAGGCAGGATTTGAAAAAAAGAATGGAGCGACTGCCAAAGCCGAAGATCGGAAAATACGGACAGCTGATGGAATGGCAGGAGGATTATGAAGAGCCGGAGCCGGGGCATCGCCACATATCCCATTTGTTTGCCCTGTGTCCGGGGACCCAGATCTCGCCGGAGAAAACACCGGAGCTGGCCAGGGCAGCCAGAAGGACCCTGGAGAGAAGACTGGAAAACGGCGGCGGGCATACGGGATGGAGCCGGGCGTGGATTATAAACTTCTGGGCGCGGCTGGAGAATGGAGAAAAGGCTTATGAAAATGTCGGGGCATTGCTGGCAAAGTCCACTCTTCCCAATTTATTTGACAATCATCCGCCCTTCCAGATTGACGGGAACTTCGGAGGCATTGCCGGGATTGCGGAGATGCTGCTCCAGTCGCATCAGGAGGAGATCGCACTGCTTCCGGCACTCCCGGATGAATGGAAGGACGGGTGTGTCCGGGGACTGCGTGCGCGCGGCGGCTTTCAGGTGGATATGGAATGGAAAGATGGGATTCTGGAGCGGGCTGTCCTGCATGCGGACCAAAAGGCAGTCTGTCGGGTGCGTTCTTCCGTTTCACTTGTGGTAAAGGATCAATGGGGGGAAAGGAGCATTCCTGCCGTTGTCCGGGATAATATAACCGAATGGGAGGCGCAGGCGGGCAGGACTTATCTGCTGTTCAAGGGAGAGGAGAAGGAAAAACAGAATGAAGACGCATAGTGCAGTGCATTCCGGAATACCTCATAATGTTTCGGATACTTCGCAGGAGGATGCCTTTATCCGGCGGATGCGGGAATGGTTTAACGAATTGGAGACTTGTTATCGGCCGGAGGTTCGCTGGTGGCTGGCAGAAGGATTTCATACGGATGAGACCCTTCGTAAGAATGTCCGGGAGATTGCACAATCCGGTTTTGGCGCGGCAGAATTCCTGGCAATGCCGGAGCCCGGTGTGGATTCCGCTGTTTATGGCTGGGGGTCCCGGGAGTGGGCAAGCGACACCCGGCTGATTATTGAAGAAGCCACAAGGCTGGGGTTCGGTTTCAGTCTGACCAGCGGCGCCAACTGGGCAAATGCCAATCTGCCGGACACCTATGTCTGGAAAGGGAAGCCGTTTGGTCCCGACAGCAAGGCGGCGGCAAAGGAACTGGATGTTGCAACCATTCTGCTGCATGCCGGGGAAACCTATTCCGGAGTGCTGCCGCTTCCTGCGAAAGGATCTCCAAAAGACAGTGATATTCATGGAACGGCAGCTGGTTACCGGGAGCAGCTGTTTCAGGCCGTGATTGCTGCCAGGGTACTCCGCCCCCGGGAGGGATGCGGTTCGTCCCACGGCTATGCACAGGGAACCGGAACCGGTATTCTGGATATTTCGTCTCTGACCGATCTGACGGGCACCGTTTTGCAAAGGGAGGATGATCCTGCCTTGAACTGGACGGCTCCAAAGAACGGAGAATATGCCCTGTTTGTTTATTGGATGCATGGTACGGGTCAGACGGCATCCCCTTCGGTCCATACAAACTATACCATTAATTACATCGACCGTTATGGGGTGGAAGCCATGATGGACTATTGGGAAGAGAACATCCTTACAGAGGATTTAAAGGAGATCATCCGTAAGAGCGGCCGCGGCGAGATCTACATGGATTCCCTGGAGCTTCTCACCTATGGTGCAGGCGGGATATTCTGGGGATACCATATCAAAGAGGAATTTCAGGGCAGGAAGGGATACGACATTACCCGGTATCTGCCCATGCTTACAACGGATTCGGTGCGGGTGACGTCCGGCAAGGCAAAGCAGTATGATTATGTCGCCTCCGACCCGGCCGGAAATGCCCTGGCACAAAAAGTACGGACGGACTATTACAGTGTGATCAGCGTCCTGTATCTGGAAAATGTGCTGAAGCCTTTGCAGAAGTGGCTTCATTCGCTGCACATGACGCTGCGTGCCGAGCCGTCCTATGGAATGCCTTATGAAATATCCACACCGGCGCGGTATCTTGATGATGTGGAAACAGAGTCGTTTGCACAGGCTGCGGATGTTGATCTGTATCGTGGCATGCTGGGATCTGCAAATATGTATGGCCGGATCTTTTCCAGCGAAACAGGCGCCGTACCCGGCCGCAATTATTACTATAATATGGACGACTGGACGCAGCTTTGCCTTTTGCAGTTTGCAGGAGGCGTCAGCCGCACGGTATTTCATGGCTATTCCGCCATAGAAGGATCGGAAAGGGACACCTACTGGCCGGGTCATGAAGGAATGTATGCCCGGTTCTCCGAGCGGTTCAACAGCCGGCAGCCGGCTTCGGTTCACTATCCCGGATGGACCCGGATGCTTGCCAGAAACCAGAAGGTGCTCCGGCAGGGACTGCCCGCACGGGACATTGCCATTCTGCGTACGGATTATTCCTTTATCAACTATGGCCAGCCAGAGGGATGCAACACGTTTGCCAATAATTGTTTTATGCATGACATGCCCTACTTCTGGAGGGATCTCACCCTGCAGAGAGCAGGCTATACCTATGATTACTTTTCTCCCTTGCTGCTGGAAGACAGGGAGCATGTATCCTGGACCAGGGACGCACTGCAGCCGGACGGCCCTGCCTATCGGGCCATTATCGTGTATCAGGAAAGTATGGAGCTCTCCAGTGCCAAAAAGCTTCTTTGCATTGCAAAAGGCGGCCTTCCGATTCTGTTTGTCAACCACAATACGGAAGTTGCCGCACACGACGGTACGGAGATTCATCACAAAAAAGCGGCCTCTGTCTGTAAATACAATAAGGACAGTGAGACGGAGCTTCGGGCCATTGTGGCGGAAATCAAAGCCCTTCCCAATACCGCCGAGGTGGAAAATCCGGCAAAGACCCTTTCGGCATTGCAGGGGCTTGGCGTTTTCCCGCGCGTGGCATTTGGCGGGCAAAACAGCAAAATATTGACCGTTTCCCGTCGGGATACAGAAAACATGGTTTTTTATACTTTTGTTTATTCTTACCGGTTTGAGTTGGACAAAGATGCGGCTCCCTGTTCAATTTGCCTGAATATAGAAGGAGAGGGCGCGCCGTATTGCATGGATGCCTGGACCGGCGAAGTCCGACGGATTGGCCGGTATGAGATCAGGGACGGGAGGACCCGCGTTCCCTTAACCCTGCAATCCGGGGAAGCAGTAATCATTGCACTTGATTTGCACAGTTCCGGTATGCCTCATGCGGTTTCCACAACAGCGGATGATATAGTTGAAAGCAAAGGCATCCTGCAGGCGAAAGCCTTTGCTTCCGGGAAATACGAGACAGTCTGGAGCAATGGAGAAAGCATATCCTCCGGAGTTTTCGTCCCAAATGCCATTCGGCTGACGAAATGGAATATCGTGGTGGAAGACTGGAATGAAGGCGAACAGGTCAGGATCACAGAGTGTAAGTTTGGCCACCGGACAACTGAGGTATATTACACAACCAAAAAAACGAAGCTGGTTTTTGAGAATTGCGGTCTGGCTGCCTGGAAAGACCTGCCCGCCACCAAAGAGCAGCTGGCGACGCTGGCGGGGGAGCATCCTTCCATGTCGCATGTATCCGGAATTGGCACGTACACAACGGATTTTGACCTTCCGGAGCGCTGGGGGGAAGAAAACGGGGCCTGTCTGGTTATGGAATCGGCAGGAGGCGGTTCGGTGGAAGCCTGGGTCAACGGAAAAAAGACACCCGGCATTGATATTCGAACCCTTCGGGTGGATATCACTCCGCTTCTCCGGCCGGGAAGGAACCATCTCCGGATTCAGGTGGCCTCCACCTTGACAAACCGTATGCTTCAGCGGGATTATCAGAGCAAAAAGTCCAGGTGGACGGATTCCTTTCCGTCGGTTCAGGATTACGGACTGATGGGCGACGTGAGCATTGTTCCTTATACGACGGCTTCGCTGCAGACAGGACATCAAAATAAATAAAATATACTTTTTTAGTGGCTGGAACCATTCTATAATGTACTAAAATTAACTTAAAAAAGGAGTAAACTATGACGCTAAAATTAAAGGATATTGCAGAAAAATTAAATATCTCACAAGCCACGGTGTCATTGGCACTGAACAACCGGCCGGGTGTGAGCCAGGAAACGAAGGAAAAAGTGCTCAAAGCAACGGAGGAGATGGGTTATAATGTAAATGTATTATCCAGGAATACCTCAAAGAATCAGAGAAGCATCCGATTTATCATCTACAAAAAGCAAGGGCTTGTTGTTTCGGATACTCCTTTCTTTTCTGCCCTGATCGAAGGAATTGACCAGGAGGCAAGGGATAACGGATACAGTTTGGTGATTACGTATCTGAAAGAGAAGGAAAATAAGGCAGAGATTAGAAAGCTGGTAAAGGAAGAGCCTTTGGGGGGGATCATCGTCCTGGCTACGGAAGCGGAGATACAGGATTTAAAAATATTTGATAAGCTGAATGTTCCGGTGGTGGTCCTGGACAGCTACTTTCGGGATGCAAAGTACGACACCGTGGTGATCAACAACATGCAGGGCTCTTATCAGGGGACCCGCTATCTGCTGGAGAAAGGGCATACCTCCATAGGCTATTTGTGCGGTTCCATCCGGATCAACAATTTTGAGGAAAGAAAGGATGGATTTTTCAAGGCCCTGAAAGATCATAACATTGAATGGGATGAGAAGCTTGCTTTTCCGCTGGAGCCGACAATGGACGGCGCATACCGTGATATGTCCCATATTCTGGAGACTGGATGCAAGCTCCCCACTGCGTTTTTTTCCGATAATGATATTATTGCCTGCGGTTCGATGAAGGCTTTCAAGGAAAAGGGGCTGCGGATCCCGGAGGATCTGTCCATTGTCGGGTTTGACGACATGCCTTTCAGTAAGATCATCGATCCTGCCCTTACCACCATTAAGGTCTATAAACAGAGTATGGGCCGGCTTGCGGTGAAAAGACTGATTGAAAGAATTGAAGGAGATTGTGAGGCATTTGTCAAAGCAGAAGTCAATACGGAACTTGTGGAGCGAAAGAGTGTTTTAAAAAAGAATTAATAAGGACAAGTAAAGATCAATAAGGACGAGTAATACTTATGCACCTTTAAATAAAAAACCCCATGGAAACCCAATTCAAAGAAGTTAAAAATTTCATAATTCCTAAAAATTTAGTTGGGAGAATATTAAAAATATGATATAATAAGGCAGGGCGGAAGCTTCCGGATACCATTATTCCTGGCGGCAGCTGGCGCAGTACACAAAAAACCAGGTTCGTTTTTAGAATCCGGAATTCAAAGAGGTGAGGAGCATGATCAATCCAAAATTGCCTGCGATCCTTTATGGAGGCGATTACAATCCCGAACAGTGGTGCAGCGAGGTTTGGGAGGAAGATATGAGGCTGTTCCGATTGGCGGGGATCAATCTGGTCAATCTGGGGGTTTTCAGCTGGGCAAAATTACAGCCGGCGGAAGATCAATATGATTTTGGATGGCTGGACCGGATCATGGATATGCTTGCGGAAAACGGGATTTTTGTTAATCTGGCAACCCCGACAGCAGCGCAGCCGGCCTGGATGTCCCGCAAGTATCCGGAGATTCTTCCTGTGGATGCAATGGGAAGGAAACGGACTTACGGGAAGAGAGTCAATTTTTGCCCCAACAGCAGGAAGTATCGGGAATTTTCTGTGAACATTACCCGCAGGCTGGCGGAAAGGTACCGAAATCATCCGGCTTTGCTCATGTGGCATGTGGCAAATGAATACGGGACTTACTGCTACTGCGACAACTGCCAGATTGCGTTTCGGAAATGGCTGAAGCGCAGATATCACACCATTGAGGAACTGAACCAAAGATGGAATCTGAGTTTTTGGGGGCACACCGCATACGATTGGGAGGACATTGTCGTTCCATCGGATTTAAATGACGACAACAAATATTATCAGCCGGCTATGCTGGACTATCTGCGGTTTATGACCGATTCCAATCTGGAATGTTATCTGGGAGAATATCAGACAATTAAGGAAATCACTCCGGATTTGACGGTGACTACCAATATTTCCGGCCATATCAAGAATCTGGATCAGTTCCGATGGGCGGAGCATGTGGACATTGCTGCATGGGATAACTATCCGCTTCCGACAGATGCAGCCAGTACCGTTGCGTTCCGGCATGATCTGATGCGGGGATTAAAGCGCGGGCAGCCGTATATGCTGGCGGAGCAGACTCCGAGCAGTCAGAACTGGCAGCCTTACAATCTTTTGAAACGGCCCGGGGTAATGAGACTTCTTAGCTATCAGGCCATTGCCCATGGAGCCGATACGGTTCTGTTCTTTCAGCTGAGAGCCTCGGCACAAGGTGTGGAAAAGCTTCATGGAGCGGTTATTTCCCATGCAGGTCATGAACATACAAGGGTTTTTCGGGAATGTGCGGAGCTTGGAAGGGAACTCAAGCAATTGGGGAAAGGAATTCTGGATTCCCGTATCCATTCAAAGGTGGCCATTCTGTTTGACTGGGAGAATTGGTGGGCTGTTGAGCTGTGCAGCGGACCCAGCAGGGATTTAAAATATCTGGATCAGGTCGCTCAATATTATCGGCCGCTCTATGGGCAAAATATATCAGTGGATATTGTCCGGCCGGGCGAGGATCTTTCTTCATATCAATTGGTGATTGCTCCCCTGCTCTACATGGTGAAACCGGGGGTTGCCGGGAGTATCGAAAGATTTGTGGGGGAAGGCGGTACGTTCCTGGCTTCCTTCTTCAGTGGGATGGTGGATGGAAATGACCGCATCTTTTCAGGAGGCGCTCCCGGTGAGTTGAGAAAGGTACTCGGCATCTGGGTCGAGGAGTCCGACGCCCTGCTTCCGTCCATGCGGAATTCCATGGTTTTGCGGCAGCCTGCGGGGGAAGAAGGACGGGAATATGAATGCGGATTGCTTTGTGACATCATTCACACGGAAACGGCGAAAGTGCTGGCTGTTTATGGGGAAGACTTTTATGCAGGACAGCCGTGCTTTACGGTAAATCAATATGGAAAAGGGAAAGCCTTTTATGTCGGTACCGAACCGGAGGACTCTTTTCTGCAGAATTTTATGAAGGCTCTGTGCCAGGCAAAGAGGATCGAAGCACCCATTTTGGTACCGAACGGTGTGGAAGTAACGCAGCGATGGAAAGAAGGTCAGTCCTATACCTTTATTTTGAATCATGGAAACACTTCGGCAGTCATCGATTTGGGAAAAGGAGGTTATTGGGATCTTATAACGGAAAGCGAAAAGTCCGGTAATGTGGAACTGGAACCAAAAGGGGTATGGATACTGGAACGAAAGTGAGGGCTCGTACCAATCGTTCGGCAGGATGCAGTGTTCTCTTATGAAAACTTCCGTAAAAGAAGGTTATAAAATGTATAAGGTTTTTATCGTAGGCCAGGAAGCTATTTCAGATAAAGATTTCATGCGGCGGATTCATTGGGAGGAGTATGGCTTTACCATATCCGGGGAAGCGTGGGATGGAACCGATGCTTACCGCAGGATACTGAAGTTCCGGCCGGACATTGTATTTGCGGATATCCAGATCCCGGGCATGAACGGTTTGGATTTGACAAGGAAGATCAAAGAGCGGGTTCCGGACATTCAATTTGTTTTAGTCAGCGAATGCAGGGAATTTACCTATGCTCAGAAAGCTTTGAACTATGGCGCCTTCCGGTACTTTCTGAAACCGGTGAATGAGGAGGAAATTACCGAAACATTGAGAAAGGCATCACAGGTTATGGAACAAACCGATGGGCCGGATTCATTCGAAGAAGAATCCCTGGAGGGCATCAAATACACTCCGGGGATCCATGCAAATGAAAACATAAAACGGGTTGTGGAGTATATCAACAACCATTATGAAGAAGAAATAACCCTGCAGGGCCTTTCCGGGCTGTTCCATATCAATCCAAGCTATATCAGTCAATTATTTCGGAAGGAAACCGGCATGACGTTCAAGGAATATCTGACCAAACTGCGGATTTCCTATGCTTCTGCATTGCTTGCCGATACCAATCTGAGCATTTCACAAATCACACACAAAGCAGGATACAACGATTATTTTTATTTCATAAAGGCGTTTAAAAAAAGCAAAGGGAAAACTCCGAAGCAGTATCGGAATTCTTTGGAACAGACCAACCCTTATAGTTATTTATAGTCAAAAAATTAAAAATATAATAAAAATGCAAATAAATATAAGATTATTCCATTTAAAAGAAACCGAACTTATTCTATTATATATATGGGAGATAGATAAAAAAACAGGAAAGGAGGGAATTTCTTTTACCGCCTATTTCAAAAGAACAGGAGAAAGGAAGGATCAAATGAAAAGTTTTGACATGACGGTTTGGTTTCGAAAAGGAAGCAGAAAGTTTACCGGTTTGCTGGCAGCGATCCTGGCAATAAGCGTTCTTGTGTCGCTTGTTTTGATCCCGGCATCCGCATCGGAAAAGCCAAAGAAAGCGACGGGCAGTACGGATATTCCAAATAAGTACAACGTGCCGTTTTCGATCGATGACGACGAAGTGTTGATACTTGGAGTCAACTATAAACCGTTTGAGAATACCACGGCCAGCAATCATGAAAATGCGGATCGTTTCTTTGAGGAAGTCATGGGCAAGAAGCTCAGGCAGGCATTTCCCGATGTCCGGATCAAATATGTGACATGGGACTTTCCGCTGCGTTATGAGGATCTGGATGCAGCCGGCATTTGTCCGGATATCATTCTTGAGAATCCGCGGAGCGGTATGGAACGTGACCTGAGGTCCCGGGGATGGGTCGGCGATATAACCGAAATGCTCGGGCAAAAGGATCTCGACCTCAGCAAACTCAACAAAGCTGCCGTGGAACAGCTCAAAGCCCATTCAAGCGGCGGCATCTACGGCGTTCCCATTTTCATCGACGATTATTATCTGTTCTACAACAAGAAGATCTTCGACATGCGCCATGTGCCGTATCCAAAATCGGGTATGACCTATGAACAGGCCTACCTGAAGGCAAAGATGCTTACGTTTCAGCATGGTCTGGACGGGTACAAAGGATATCAGCAGCACCCGGATCATTACCTGAATTTAAATCAGTTTGGGCTGAACCCGTTCCTTCCTACCAACAGTGAAAACCCCGCACCGGAAGACGTGAAAGTGAACATCACATCGCTTCAGTGGGTGTTGCTGGCCCGCAACATGGATCGTTTCCTTACAATCAAGCGTAACACCTTCACCACACCCAATGACTTCCTGAAAGCCGACATGAGCAAACCAGGTCATGTGGCCATGGCTGTGGATACGCTTTCCAAGCTGCCCATGTATGTGAACAGCGAGCTGTATATTAAGGACGGGGAGGAGGAACGGTATCAGGAGTGGACCAAAAACATTGATGTGGGGATCAGCTCCGTTCCGGTGCTTACTCCTGGCTGCAGGACGACCTATCAGCCAAACCAGATAGCAGCTTTCGTCCCGCCGCAGTCGCGAAACCTGGATACGGCGTATGATATCGTAAAATGGATGGTATCGGAGGAAGCGCAGGTTGAGTTGTCCAGACATGGTATGAAAGGCGTTCTGGAAACGGATGCAGTGAAATCCAGTTTTGGCAAAGATATTCCCGAGCTTGCCAATGTCGATACTTCTGCCATCTATTGGGGAGAGAACGCAGTGATCAAGAACTATAAGAATATAAAATTCTGGAACATCCCACTGTGGAATGTATTTCGGCTGCATGTCCTGAAAGATGGTATGACACCGGAGAGCAGCCTGATTGTCACCGAAAAGGAAGATATTCCGAACTATATCAAAAATCAGGCGGCGGCAGGGAAAGATTGGTAAACCTAATAAGAGCAAAGCGCTTATCCGTTGGGTGAGCGCTTTTTTCAGTACTTTGGCGGGCAAACTTTTACATGGAAACAAAAAATCAGAAAGCAGCAAATGATTAGATTAAATTACTTTTAAAGTTTTTTGCATTTTATTAAAAATTTGAGTTTGTCAGGCATAAAATTAATGATATAATAAAAAAGAATGCAAGCTGGGATTGGAACAAGGCTCTAAAGTTTTCCGATGGGGGGGAAAGTTTAAAATGTCTTCTGCCAAAATCGGTATCAACATGTTCAGGGTAAAAGCGGATACTTTTCTCATGGGCGGTGGCGACATAGAGCTCAGACCCGACGCACTGCCAATTCACAAGGTACGACTTTCAAGTGACTTTTATATCTCAGAAGAACCGATTCCATACGACCTGTTTGAAAAATTTTATAGGGAGAAACATCACAGGCAGCCGGATGTTCAGAACTATCAGGGATATGTAATCGGCGTCAGCTGGTATGAAGCGGACGAATTCTGCCGCTGGCTCAGTGAAAAGGAAGCGGATTCCTACCGGCTGCCAACCGAGGCGGAGTGGGAGTATTGTGCGAGAAACAGCAGGGAAATTGGCACAGACCGAATGTGCGATCTGAATATGAGGGAGTGGTGCTTTGATTGGTATGCTGCCTACTCAGAGGAGGAAACGGATCCCGCGGGACCGGACAGCGGACATTTTAAGGTGGTAAGGGGCGGCTTTCTGGATGATCCGGCAAGATACAATGCGTATCCGCTGGAAGTCTGGATGAGGTGCTCCCTTCCGCCGGATTTCCGACATGATGAGGAGGATCGGTACAATGAATTTGGAAGGCACCCCATAGGATTTCGCGTGGTGCGGGGCAGAGCTCCAAAAACGAGTGAAAACAGTCCAATTCCGCTTGTTTGCCTGAATGTAAAGCAAAGCCGGCCAGTTTCCAGAATAAAAGAGGATACTCCGTATTTCCGAAAGCGTTATCTTTTCCCGGTGCCTCCGGACAACGCTTCTTCCCGGGAGATCCTTGCCATGGGATTGAATCCTTCCCTTCGCCATCATAACCATTCTCCGGGATTTGATGTGGCTCCCAACGGAGACCTGATCGTTTCCATTTATTCTTCTTACCATGAGTACGATGCGGAAGTGGGTCTCATGGCTGCGAGACTGCGGTACGGGTCCGAAGAATGGGAGGCTCCGGACATGTTCCTCAATGCGGTGGGGGTGAACGATCATGCGCCTCTTATTTATACGGACCGGGATGGAACCATGTATCATTTTTGGGGCTGGCCGGAGCTTCGCAGTGCCTATCCGTTTCAATATACCTGTTCCAAAGACAGTGGAGCGACCTGGAGTGCGATTCAATTCCCCAGGTTTACAAATCATGCGGATCGAATCGTGCGACAGCCGGTCAATACTGCATTTCATGCGAAAGACGGCTATTATTATGTGGTCTGCGACGCATCGGATGGTGCGGCATCGGTTCTGTGGCGTTCCAGGGATTTGATTCACTGGGAGAATCCGAGAGGCAGGACAGCCGGCAGGCACAGTACCGCAGTTGAGCTGCGGGACGGCAGACTGCTTGCCATGGGCGGCAAAAATTCGGATATCGATGGATATATGCCGAAAGCGGTTTCATCGGATCACGGAGACAGCTGGGAGGTCAGCAGGACTCCTTTCCCTGCCTGTTCCTCCGGGCAAAGGCCTTGCATCCTGCGGCTTCAAAGCGGACGGCTTCTGATGTGCGGGGACTTCCAGACGAAAAAGGGGAAACGGCCAAAGAATGCGGCGGAGAAGGAGTGGGGCTCCTATGCTGCCTATTCGGAGGACGAAGGCGAAACCTGGACTCTAAAAAAATTATGGGGGACGCAAAAGCGCAAAAAGAACCCGGAGCAGTTTCATGGCGCACATACCATCGGATACAGTGTTTGCCGCCAGTCGCAGGATGGCTTGATCCATGTCATTACATCAAACAACCATCCCTGTCTGCACCTTTGTTTCAATGAAGCCTGGCTGTTGTCCGCGGAAGAGCCTTCTCCAGGGGATCCGGAGCTGATGAGAAGCAAGGCGTTTCGGATCGATTCCGTGAAAACCTATACGGAAAAATACGAAAATGGAAATCCAAAATGCGTCTATTCCGGTGGGATTGCCGATGACGGGCGGTTTCTGCTGCACGGGGAGGAGAGATGGTTCTATCCCTCCGGGGATCTCATGACGTACTGCACATACAAAATGGGGGAGCGGATCGGCGAATACATATATTATGACAGGACAGGCGATAAGATCTGGTCGTGGGAGTACCTGGAGGATCACAACGCGATTTACAGGACGTATTATAAAGGCAATGTATTGAAATCGACAGGACGATACAAAGGAAAGATCGCACAGGGAATGGCACAGAGTTATTCCAGAAACGGAGCACTGGTTTCAGAGGTGCTGTTTGACAATGGGAAGATGATAAAGGAAATGATTCGGTAAGGAGAGAGTGAAATTGATAAACGATGTACTTTCCTATCGTGGAAGATGTTTGCGGACCAGAGCGGGAAAATTACTGATGGGTCCTACGGGAGCACGTCTTTTTGTCGATTATCTGGATAAAGAGCCCGGATTCAGCGGACGCATTGATTTTATTCATAAAGTAAACCTGACCTCTTTATTCCGGATCCGCTGCAGTGCTCAGGACAACTATGATGCGGCAGAGACAGTTTGGTATCCGGGGATGCTTACCATGAGTTTTGAAAACGGACGGGTGAAGTTTGCAGAAACCAAATTCATTACGTTTGAAGACTGTGCCGTTTCCTGCTGTCACTGGACCAATCAAACAGAAAAGCCGATCCGGATTTCCCTCGCGGTGGATGCTGAGTTCTGTAAACGGGAAAAGGATACAAAAACGGGATGCCGCCTTTTGATATCCCCTGAAACAGAGCATGGGTATGCAATTGGCGTATCCGTAAAAACGGATATCGGTCTGGAAAAGGACGACCTTGCTTTATTGCCCGGGGAAACCGTGAATTTTACCGTAGTGGCAGCTGTGGGAAATTTGAAAACCGAAAGTCTGGAAGACATTATTCAAAAATCAATTGATTTCTTTGAGGAAGGCACGGATTATGTGAAAAGGCATAATCGGGAATACCAACGCTTCTTCGATGAGGCTCCCCGATTTCGATCCAGCGATGCGGTTCTTGAAAAAACCTGGAACTATCGATGGTTTCTGCTGCGGTATTGTCTGGCAAAGCCGGATTTTGGATATCTGCAGGGAGCTGTGATGTATGAAGGACGTTCCCATAAGAAATCAAAGGATCCGTTTCACAGCGGGGGCTGGGAATTTTCCAAGCTGATTAACCTTTCCACACCGCTTCATATTACGGATTTCAGATGGCACCCGAATAAAAAGATCATTCATGAAATGATATGCAACATGATTCATAATCTGGATGAAAACGGGATTTTCTGTTCGGCATATGTGGATAAACGGCTCCATTCCTTTGCAAACTATGGCGTATGGGCTGTCTATCAGCTATGGCAGACGGACGGAGATGATGATTTTATCCGGGAAATCCTTCCCGCATTGAAGGAGTATGTAAAGAATGAAACCAGAGTGTACAGCAGGGACGATCATCTCCAAATCGAAGTAAAGCATAACCGGACAGGGAAAGAGTATCAGCCCAGTTACTGGTATTTTCACAATTACCCCAAAAATCCAAAGGATCAATCCACTTATACGCCGTTGAAAAGAGTCGACCGCTCCATATATCATTATAAGAATGTATTGGGGCTGGCGCGGTTGTGCAAGGTTGTTGGAGACAGCGATTCCATCGGATATGAAAAAATGGCGGATGAAATCAGAAGCGATGTATTGAATAAGATGTGGGACGAAGAGACCGGATTTTTCTACGATCTTCATTATCAAACGGATGAAAAGGCCATGGTCAAAAATATTGTCGGAATTTATCCCTATTGGGCGGATATCACGGAGAAAAAACATCTGCGTGGCCTTACGTGCCTGTTTGATGAAAAACAATTCAACACACCCTGCCCGTTTCCTTCTGTTTCCCGGGAGTGCAAAGCCTACCGGCCGGAAGGCGGCTGGATGGGATCCTTTCTGAAGGGCAGGGACGGATGTGTCTGGTGTGGGCCTTCCTGGCCGTATACGACCGGGATTGCAATCGATGCCATCGGCATTCAGAGCAAACGGAACGGGCATTGCTTTGACAGGCAGTTTGGCTATTATCTAAGGGAATATTCCCTGCAGCATTTCAGGGACAGGGATATCGAAAAGCCTTATCTGGTGGAACATTACAATGCGGAAACGGGAGAGCCTCTGAGTGACGAAGTGGATTATAATCATTCGTTCTATATCGATTTGATTATTTCCCATGTGGCAGGGATTCAGATCGGGGAAGAGGGAATTCGGTTTGATCCCATAGATATCGGGCTGGATTACTTCAAACTGGAAAACGTTATCATCAGGGGGGATTCCTACACGGTAAGCTACCGGAAAGAGGAATGCAGGGATCCGAAGGCGGCGGATATGGAAGCTGGATACCATGTCTATAAAAATAACAAGGAAATCAAACGATGATTCCCGGATGGGGAGGGATGGGGATTGGGTTATTTCGGTGTGATTGCGGATGATCTGACGGGAGCGATGGATGCGGGGATGCAAATGGCCGGCAAAGGCTGGAAAGTCTGTGTTGCTTTATCCGAAAAGGGCTTTTCTGCGGCAAGGATGGATTCCGATTTTGTTGTGGTAAATACGCAGAGCCGGAATGATACCCCGGAGCAGGCATACGAAAAGACCAGGGATACGATGCGGCAATTCAGGAACAGCGGCTGCCATGCCGTCTATAAAAAGATAGACTCCACTTTACGGGGACATATCGGCGCAGAGATCAAGGCAATCCTGGACAGTGGCTCCGGCCATGTTTTCGTTGTGCCTGCCCTGCCGTCCCTCAACCGAACCACAAAGCATGGGATTCATTACGTGAATGGAAGAAAGCTCGCTGATACCGAGTTTGCGAAGGATCCGTTTTCACCAATTTCCTGTTCGGGGGTCGCGGAAGTGATCCGGGAGGAATATGACATGCCTGTTGGGCGGATCGGTCTAAAGACGGTGAGAAACGGCTGCCTGGCGATTTCGGAGAGATGCAGTGACCTGATTTCACAAGGGATGAGGGTCCTTGTCGCAGATGCGGAACAGGAAACGGATTTGAAAAATATTATTGCCGGAGTAAAACCTTCTGACAGGAACATGGTACTGTGCGGCTCCGCCGGACTTTTTCAATATTTTGATGAAGCATATGACATCAGGCCTCCTGTGAAAAGCCCTGTGGAAAGCGCTGTGAAAAGCAGGAAGTTTCCGGCGAGTTCCCATACCTCCGCACCATTGCTGGTAATATCGGGCAGTCCGGCTGCCATCTCCAAAAAACAGATCCGATTTCTGGAGGAGCAAAGGAAAGAGGTCCGGGTCCTGCATTTTGATATCCGCTCCCTTCCCTGCGAGGATGTACCTGGGCAAATAACACATATTTCCGATCGAATTCTGCAGGAAATGGAGAGTGGCCGGGATGTGGCTCTGGATGCAGCCGGGGAAGGGAAAGAAGTCCTGGGAAAGGAGGCTCTGGCGAACCGGCAGAAGTCGGACCGGGACCGGTCCATTCTTCTTCGAATGATTTCGGATATCACATTTTCTGTTGTGACCCAGTCTTCCATAAGCGGATTGATCCTGTTTGGCGGGGATACAGCGTATGCGGCAGCGGAAGGCCTTGGTGCGAGCGGTATAGAGATCAAAGGGCAGCTGGAGCCCTGTATCCCTTACGGGGAATGGGTGGGAGGCGTTTCCCCGGGGTTATCGGTTGTTACAAAGGCAGGCGGCTTTGGGAAAGAGAACTTCCTGGCGGAACTGTTCAAGAACTTCAGAAAGGATGAGAATTATGACCAATAGGCCGATTATTGCGATCTCTACGGGAGATCCGTCCGGCATCGGGCCTGAAATATCAGTGAAAGCATTGAAGCACAAGGAAATATATGATATCTGCCGTCCCTTCTTAATCGGCGATGGGGCAGTATTCTCAGATGGAAGCGGCAGCACCCCGGCGTTTCACCCGGCAGACCGGGTGGAAGCCATGGAATTCCATCCCGGTATTCCCGACTTGCTGGATCTGAATTTACTTGACCGCAGGCCGCCGGTTGGCGTGGTCAATGAAAAATCAGGGAACGCTGCGTTTCAGTATGTCAAAAGGGCAATTGAACTGGCGATGGATGGGCAGGCGGATGCTACCGTAACGGCTCCCATCAGCAAGGAAGCGATCAACCTGGCAGGTCATAAATTTGCCGGGCATACGGAAATATATGCCCATTACACCAATACGAAGGATTATGCCATGCTATTGGCTTATGGCCACTTTCGCGTGATTCATGTTTCCACCCATGTCCCGCTGAGGGATGCCTGTGACCTGGTGAAGAAAGACAGGGTATTTCAGGTCATTAAAATGGCAGACGAAGCCTGTAAACGATTGGGAATTCCCAATCCCCGGATAGCAGTCGCCGGTTTGAATCCCCATGCCGGGGAAAACGGCATGTTTGGCAGGGAGGAAACGGATGAGATCCTGCCGGCAGTCCGGGAGGCGAAACAAGCGGGAATTCATGCAGACGGCCCCATACCGGCGGATACGGTATTTTCCCGGCTCAACGGGAAGATGTACGATATCTGCGTATGCATGTATCATGATCAGGGGCATATTCCGACGAAGCTGCTGGGGTTTCAATGGAATGAGACTAACCGGAAATGGCGTTCCGTGAGCGGTGTGAACATAACTGTGGGATTGCCAATTATCCGGGTGTCCGTTGACCACGGCACAGCTTTTGATATTGCCGGAAAAGGAATCGCCTCGGAGGAGTCCATGGTCAATGCGATTTCCTGTGCCGCGCAGTTTGCAAAAAAATAAATAATGAAATAAGAAAAGAGGAGAGATCGTATGGAATTGGGTAAAGGCATCATTCCCGCACTCCTGACCCCCTTTACGGAGACGGAGGAAGTGGATTATGAAGCGCTTCGGGCTCATACCCGAAGCATGGTGGAGTCCGGAGTACAAGGCATCTTTTGTCTGGGTACCAATGGGGAATTCTATGCCCTGACAGAATCGGAAAAGCTGAAAATCACAGAGACCGTGGTGGATGAGGTAAACGGGAAAATACCCGTATATGCAGGCTCCGGAGAAATATCCACAAGAACCGTGATCCACCTGACCAATGAGTTTCAAAAGCTTGGCGTGTCTGCCGTTTCTGTGATTACCCCCTATTTTATCCATCCTTCCCAGCATGAACTGTATGAGCATTATGGCAGAATTGCCAGGGAAACACAGCTCCCTGTCATTTTATATAATATTCCCATGCGCACCCATGTGAACCTGGAGCCGGAGACTGTGGCGGATCTGGCAAGGGATTTTCCCGGCATCATTGGGATGAAGGATTCCAGCGGGGATATTGAACGGATAAAAAGAATCATTGACATCACTCCGGAGTCTTTCAAAGTCCTGAGCGGCGATGATGGACTGATATTGGATACGCTGTTATTGGGAGGCACCGGAGCCATATCCGGAACGGCCAATGTGATTCCGGATATTCTGGTGAACCTGTATGGTGCTTTTCTGGAAGGCGACATCAAAAAAGCCAGGATGCTGCAGGACCGAATCGCGCCTCTTCGGGCGGACGGAAAGCTGGGTACGTCTCCGGGGGTGGTGAAATTACAGGCGAATCTGGCCGGCTGCCCTGTCGGCAAATGCAGAATGCCAATCCGCATGGACGATCCGGAAACCGTCGAAACCATAAGGAAAAATTTGGAGAGATATTATGGGATTCCGACGGGGAAGTAGGATATAACAAAAATACAAACAAGCATAAGATTATTCCATACCATATGAGAACCTTTTTCTATATAATGATACATATAAGAACAGGGCAGTCATTTCTTTTCAAGATTTGGGAGGGATTGTTATGCAAACGACAAAAAAAGTTTTGGCAGGGATCCTGACATTGGTATTTTTGCTTTCATTTGATCTGGCTTCCGCATCAAATGTTTTTGCTGCGCAGTCCACAGAGCCGGAGACCACCAATGAGGTCCGGATTGACTTTCAGACCAAGGGGTCCCGGACGGCGGAAGGTTATTTGCCCGACAACGGGGACGAGTACGGTGATCGGGGGAATGGCTTTACCTATGGGTGGACCCCGGGCAATATTGGAAACGCCAGAGATTACGGCTTACTTGAGCCGGACACCAAACTGGCTACCATAAACCAGTTTGGCGCAGGGGTGATCTGGGAAATCGCGGTTCCGAACGGGAAATATGAAGTGACCGTCGGCATAGGCGATGCTCTCTATCCGGATCAAATCAAAGGGAAACTGATTCTCCTGGCAGAAGATACCATACTCTTTGAAAACAGGCAGGTGGACGGCAATTGGGAGCATGTAAAGCCGGATGGACAGATTTATGTTTCCAAAACGGCGACAGCGGATGTGAAGGATGGCAGGCTGACCCTGGATTCGAAAGACAGCGCCAAAAAAAATATTAAAATCAACTATATTGACATCCAATCGCTGGACGTTCCAATTCCTCTAAACCCAATCGATCCCGGGGAGGACGAACCTATTCCGGAAATTGACAGAACTCCGGTCACCATTGTTTCCAATGGAAAAGAGGTCCGTTCGGACATTCCCCCGGTTCGGGCAGATGGGCAGGTTATGGTGCCTGTGAGTATGATAGAGAAAGGACTCGGTGCAGATGTTGTCTGGAATGAGGAGAGGAATGCTGTCCTGATTAATTCCATGCCGGGTCAGGCAAGACTTCGGCAAAAGTTGATCCAGTTGATCGTGAACGGTCTGGAAATCAATCCGAAGGTCCGTCCCTTTGTTCTGGATGGCAATATCATGGTTCCGATACGGGAAATATCCGAAGCCATGGGGCTGGATGTCGCCTGGAAGGAGGCAGCCCGGACACTGAACATTTGTCTGAGACCCCACAGGGAGCCTTCCACGGAACTTTACGGATGGGCTGCCGCAGATGCCGAAGGGCTCAATGGGACGACCGGGGGCGGCGACGCCAAACCGCAGACAGTGACGACACGGGCAGAGCTGGAACAGCTGGCTGGTGATGATGTTCCAAGAGTCCTCGTTGTCTCCGGGACCATTACATCCGGAATTGCCCCGATTTCGATCGGCAGCAACAAGACGATAACAGGGGAAAACAAATATGCGACCATCCGCGGCGGCATTACCATTGACGAGCGCAGCAACATCATCCTCCGGAATTTAAATATCCAGGGCGTCTGGCCTATTTACGGCCCTGTCGATACGATCGCTGTGAGATATTCCCATCATCTCTGGCTGGATCACCTGAGCATCTGGGACGCCAGTGATGGGTTGCTGGATCTCACCCAGGGCACGAACTATGTCACTGTGTCATGGAACAAATTCTTTTATACTGATTCGGATAATCCGCACCGTCTGGTCAGCCTGAACGGCGGAGGAGCGGAACATGAAGAGACCGACACCGGCAGGAACAAGGTGACCTATCATCACAACTGGTTCGCCAACCGTACCGATCAGCGAATGCCGCGTGTTCTGTTTGGGCAGGCGCATGCCTACAACAATTATTATACCTCCGCCGACAATACCTATGCCATTGGTGTGGGCGTCTTCGCATCCATGCTTGTGGAAAACAACTACTTCCGGGGTGTAAATAACCCGCATCAGTTCATGTATCCCGACCGTCGTCCGGCATGTATCACAGCCCGGGGCAATATTTATGACAACACAAGCGGAAGCAGGGATACGGGCGCCGTCACGCCGGATGGCTACGATCCCGTAGCCCCATTTACCAATCCGCCTTACTCCTATGAACTGGATGATGCCGAGGATATTCCATTCCTTGTCACCCGGTATGCGGGTCCAACGATGGTCGCGGACGAGGGACCGGATTTACCGGAAACTGTCCCGGGCAAACCGGTTTTGAGCCACAACAATGGCTGGGACACCGGGATTCCGGACGGAGATTACACGATTACCATGGACCTGTGGTACGGGGTGAACGGGACCAGCTATAAACTCTATGAAAATGGAAAACAGATTGATGCAATGAAACTGAAAGACAAGTCTCCGGCTCACCAAACGGCAAAATCGAATATCTGCGGCAGAGCGGAAGGAACCTATACCTATTACTGCGAGCTGACCAATGCCGCCGGCACGACAAAGAGCGATCCGATTACCGTAAAGGTTACGCAGACAAAACCCGGAACGCCGAATTTGTCCGGTAACAACTACCAGAATAAAAGCAGCTACCGCATCACCATGAATATGTGGTGGGGGATCAATGGCACAACCTACAAATTGTATGAAAATGATAAGCTGATCGATACTCAAACCCTGACGGCAAAGACACCGAATGCGCAGACGGTTTACACGGATATCAGGGACAAACCTGCGGGTACCTATACCTATCATTGCGAGCTGATCAATGATTTTGGCAGTACGAAAAGCAAGGCCATTACCGTGGAAGTGAAGGAGTAGATTCTGACCTTAAGAAAAGAGCGGCGGCAGTACACTTTGTTATTGCCGCCGCTCTTTTTGAAGTAAAATTCAGTGAGTTTCATTTAAAATATAAAATTAGTACATATAAATCTAAAGTTATGGCATTCAAATTCGTGGAGTTCCGAGTATAATGGTATTAAGTAAGACTTAAAAGATATCTGAATATTGGTTCTCATAATGGGTTGTTGATCTGGGAGGTATGGTTTATGGAGGAAAGTGGTTCCAAACCGCAAATCGGAAAAGTGAGCACCGCCAAAATGCCTGATATGATCCCCCGGAGGGGAGCCCGTGCATTCCTGAAGAAATGTGTTAAGCAGAAGTATTTGCTGCTGATGACGCTGCCGGGATTGTTAATTGTTTTAATTTTTCATTATTTCCCTATCTATGGTGTTTTGATTGCGTTCAAGGATTATAATGCTGCGAAAGGCATTATGGGAAGCCCCTGGGCTGGATTCAGGTATTTTAGGATGTTTTTTTCAAATCCTTTAACATCCCATCGACTGTTTAAAAATACTTTTTTAATTGGTTTATACTCTTTGCTGTGGGGGTTTCCTGCTCCAATTATTCTGGCGTTTTTGCTGAATGAGATCAGGCATTCTTTCTTTAAAAGGACGGTTCAGACCATTTCCTATCTGCCACATTTTATATCCACTGTTGTGATCGTGGGGATGATGGTGGAGTTTTCTTCAGTGGATGGCATATTTAATGATATCCGGGCGACCTTCGGGTTGGAACGAATTCCTTTGATGGCCAAAAAGGAGTATTTCAGAACGCTGTATGTAGGGTCCGGGATATGGCAGGGGGTGGGCTGGGGAAGCATCATTTATCTGGCTGCCATGTCAGGAGTAAACCCGACATTATATGATGTTGCTGATATAGATGGTGCAAACAGGTGGCAAAAGATGATTCATATCACATGGCCGACCATCAAGCCCACCACTACGATTCTGCTTATTCTCAATCTTGGCGGTATTCTGGGGGTCGGATTTCAGAAAATACTGCTTATGTACAATACCAATGTAATGGAAGTTGCGGATGTCATCAGTACCTATGTATACCGGGAAGGGATACAGGGTGCCAGGTTTGAATATACCACGGCAATCGGACTGTTTATGTCGGCAGTATCCTTTGTTTTCGTATATTCGGCAAACCTGATCAGCAGGAAAGTGTCGGAAAATAGTTTGTGGTAGGGGGAGGACCAATGAGATATAAGCGGAGTGCGGGCTCTACATTGTTTGATGTGCTGAATTACTCTTTTATGATTCTTTTGTCCATTGCCATGCTGTATCCCTTTTTACACGTGCTGTCTTTATCTCTGAGCGATCCCAAATTAATCACGAGAGGGAAGGTCAGTTGGTATCCGCAGGGAACCAATGTGGAAGGATATAAAATAATCCTTGGCTCGCCTCAGTTATGGAGCGGTTATAAGAACACAATCATTTATGCCGGCCTGGGGACGTTTCTTACTTTGGTTTTTACCTCCTTGATGGCTTATCCCTTGTCGATAAGGGATTTTGTCGGCAGAAAGTTTGTCACGATATTTCTGACCATTACCATGTTTTTCAGCGGTGGAATGATCCCCACCTATCTGCTGATTAAAAAGCTGAAATTGATCAATACCATCTGGGTAATGGTTCTTCCAGGCTGCATTAGCGCTTATAATGTGATTGTCTTCCGAAGTTTCTTTCAGGGCATCTCCAGTGAATTAAGGGAATCTGCTTATCTGGACGGTGCCAATGATATCATTATTCTGTTTAAAATCATATTGCCCCTGTCCAAAGCATTACTGGCTACTTTCGGACTCTTTACCATTGTTGGTCACTGGAACGCATGGTTTCCGGCCTTAATGTACTTAAACAAAGACAGTATGTATCCGGTACAAATGGTTCTGAGAAGGATCCTTTTTGTCTCCAGTGCCAGTGAAACCAGTGAACTGGCTGCCATGCGGATCGCCAAAAAGCAGGTACACTCAAAGAACATACAAATGGCTACGATCATAGTGACAATTATTCCAATATTATGTATTTATCCATTCATACAAAAGCATTTTGCAAAGGGCGTTCTTGTTGGTTCGCTGAAAGGGTGATCATCAAACAATTCATTATAGAAAAGGGGAGAGAAAATGAAGAAAAAGACATCCTTATTTCCGGCTCTTTTGCTTTGCCTTACCATGATGGCTTCAGCGGGATGCGGCAATCAAGGGAAAGATCAAACCACCGGAACCAAGAAAACAGAAGAAGGAAAAGGGCAGAAACAAACGGATGTATTCAAGTTTTCAGCATCTGTTCCGGATTTCGGACTCAGTCCCAAAGACACATTGGTGCAGAAAGAATGGCAGAAGAGAATGGAAAACCATATGGGCATGAAACTGGATATTGACTGGGAACGCATTCCCTGGAATGATTACAGGGAAAAGGAGAAAATCGTTTTGGCCAGCGCACAATACCCGGATGTGTTTACCTCCAGTGACTATGACAATGTGCTGGATTATGGGCATCAGGGCATGTTGCTGGAAGTTTCCCAGTATTTTGATAACGCTCCAAACTATATGAAGTTTGTAAACTCCACACCGGATGCGAAGTACCAGATATACGATGAAAGCGGTAAATCCTATGGCTTCCAGGATGGATTCGCAAATAACCGTGATATTGAAGGGGCGCAGTCCCAGTCGACCGTCGCTTATCGCTTCGATATTTTTAAAGAGAATAATATGAAGATCCCGGAAACCCTGGAGGAGTTCCATGAGGCTGCAAAAACGCTTAAGAAAAAATATCCGGATACTTATCCAATCAATATCAGTGACAAAGGTTTCCAGATCCACAAAGGCTTTCTGAATACATTCCACACAAAAGACGGGATTTATTGGAACGGAAAGGAATATGTTTTTGGACCCGCTGAGAAAAGCTACAAGGAGATGCTGGAGTATATTCACACATTATATCAGGAGAAGCTGCTGGATCCGGAGTTTTTAACGGACGACAATGACCGGGCGACAGAAAAAGCCGTTACCGGAAGGGTGTTCATGCTTCCAAGTATGTGGGCCGGCATGGCAAATCACTATAACAGGAATGCAGAAGACAAAAAGATGGAGTGGGGCCTGGCGATGCTGCCTGAAAACCCGAAGTATGGCACGCCGTGGAAGCTCATGTCTACCTTACCGGGAAAGTCCCTGCAGCAAAGATTCAATATTGTGATTTCTGCAAAAACGAAGCATCCCGAGTGGTTGGTGAAAATCATTGATTATCAGTATTCCGATGAGATGATCGAGCTGATGGACTGGGGGATCGAAGGGAAGACATACCAGGTCAGCAAAGACGGGAAAAAGGAATTCCTGCCGGAAATCATGAGCTCGGATGATCCGGCTCAGGAGCTGGGAAAACTCGGTGTATCCTCTTCCCAGGTCTGCCGATCTGGTATTGTATTCACTCCCCAGGACTTTGAGGCAAATATTGCCCAGCTGCCCACGGAGCCATGGTATCATGACGGGAAATTCCTTGACAATCAATATTGGATTGCCACCCATGAATATGGAGGGAAAGAATCGGTTGCACCATTTGACAGAGCTCCCGTGCTGATTTTTTCGCAGGAGGAAAATGATAAAATTGACAATATCATGACGCCTGTCAACTCCTATGTGGGTGAGTCCAGGACGAAGTTCATTCTCGGGGACACGAGCCTGGATCAGTGGGATAAATACCTGAAAGAGCTGGAAAAGATGGGAGACTATCCGTCCATTTTGAAGATGTATAATGACAAGTTCAGGGAGAGGGATAAGAAATAAGTTGCAGATAATACAGCACAGAAAGGATGTGTCTTCCGGGCATATCCTTCTGTTTCCCATGGGAGGAGGGACCCCGGAATGAAAGTACCGGCAGTCATGCCATTTGAAAGGAACTGGACAAAGCTGAACCGAACGGCACCGGATTGGTTTCGCGACGCAAAATTTGGGCTGTTCTTTCATTGGGGGCCATATACTGTGCCGGCCTGTGAAAATGAATGGTACTCCAGAAACATGTATGGAAAAGGCCTTTCCCAAAATAGATATCATGTTAGGAAATACGGAAAACTGAATGAGTTTGGCTATAAGGACTTTTTCCCGGAGTTTAAAGGGGAGAAATTTGACGCAGATGCCTGGGCGGATCTGGCGGTCCGTTCCGGCGCCCGATATGCCGGGCCGGTAGCAGAACATGCGGACCATTTTTCCATGTGGAACAGTCAGGTGAATCCCATCAATTCTGTAAATTATGGCCCGAAAAGAGATGTAGTGGGGGAATTGGAGAGAGCCATTCGAAACAGGGGCCTGAAATTCATCACCACATTTCATCACCAATGGCTGTGGGGGTGGTTTATGTCCACGGATCCCGATGCGGACGTTTATTTTCCGGAAAACGAAAAATTCTACGGCCGAGCCCTTCCCCTGGAGACCAACCGATATATTCCATGGAGACTTCCCGATGATGCGTTCAACGAAGAATGGATGCGCAAGGTACTCGAGGTGGCGGATGCCTATGCTCCGGATCTGATCTATTTTGACAGCCGGGCCAATATCATAGGGGAGCGGTTCAGGTATCAGCTTGTGGATTACTACTATAACAATCGCAGTGGTTCCTGTCAGGATCGCAGGAGGAGTACGGACCGGATCATTTGCTATAAACAGGATGATTTTCCCACGGGAATCGGAATCCGGGATGTGGAGTGCGGCAGGTTTTCCGACATGATGGATTTCCCCTGGCAGACGGATGATCATCTGGAAGCGGAGAGGACCTGGTGCCATGTGGAAAATGTTCATTACCGAACGGCCTCCGGGGTCATTCATCAGCTGTGTGACACCGTCAGCAAGAATGGCAATCTTCTGCTGAATGTCGGACCGAAAGAAGACGGTTCCTTTGCCGGGGAGGCCATATCTGTCCTGGAGAAAGTGGGAGACTGGCTTGCGGTGAATGGGGAAGCCATCTATGGAACCCGGCCGTTTCAGATCCATGGGGAAGGATCCGTGCAAGGGAAAGACACGGATTTCGATGTCTCCCATATTAAGAAGCAAACCCGCAAAGGTGTACTGGAGGAAACCGGAGAAGAGAAATTTTCTGCTTCCGACATCCGGTTTACCACCCATGGCAATGTCCTCTATGCCATCATCATGGGGCGCCCGGATACTGAAACCATACGGATCCGCAGTCTGGCGCAAGGTGTCCGTCCCGGACTGCCGGACATAGAACGGATGGATATGATGGGAGGAGCAGACAATCTTTGCTGGAAAAGGGATGCTTCTGCATTGACGGTTCGGATAAAAGGAGAGTTTCCGTCCCCGTATGCAAATGTCGTCCGTATTGTGCTCCGTAATCAGAAAGGTTAAAAATGTTATATAAAAAGGCGCAAGACAGACAGTTGGAAGAATCCCTTTTCCGCAATCCCACCAGTGAGTACAGGGGAACTCCTTTCTGGGCATGGAACGGGAAACTGGAGAAAGGAACTCTTCTCGAACAAATTGAAATATTTAAGGAAATGGGTTTTGGCGGTTTCCATATTCATTCCCGCACCGGGCTGGAAACCCCTTATCTCAGCGATGAGTTTATGGATTTTGTCAAACTTTGTGATCAAAAGGCCATAGGGGAAGGAATGCTCTGCTGGCTCTATGATGAGGATCGTTATCCTTCCGGTGCGGCCGGGGGGATGGTAACCCGGGACATGCGTTACCGTGCCAGACATCTGCTGCTTTCTCAAAAACAATATCCGGTTTTTGAGAAGGACAGGGAGACATTCGATCGGCTCATTCAGCAGGGGAAAAAGCCAAAAGGATATTTTCTGGCATCCTATTGCATTGTATTGAGGGATGGATGCCTGGCAGAATATTACAGGGTGGACCGGAAAGTGGAAAAAGACGAAGCTCCAATGCCCCGGGAAGGACATTTGTGGCATGCCTATGTATGTCTTGCAGAAGAGGACCCATGGTACAATGGTCAGACTTATGCTGATGTGCTCAATCCTTCTGCGGTCCGGCGCTTTATTGAGGTGACGCATCAAAGATACTGGAAAGCAGTGGGATCTGAGTTTGGAAAGTCGGTTCCGGCTATCTTCACCGATGAGCCTCAGGTGTCCTGTAAATCCTGTATGCGTTTTGCCGAATCCTCCGGGGACGTTACGATTTCCTTCACCGATGATCTGCCGGAGACCTATCAGAAGGCATACGGGGAAAACCTTCTGGATGTCTTGCCGGAATTGTTCTGGGAGCTGCCGGAAGGCAGGGTTTCCCCTTCCCGCTATTGCTACCATAATCATTTGGCAGAGCGGTTTGCATCCTCCTATGCGGATACCCTGGGCAAATGGTGTGAAGACCATGGAATTGCCCTTACCGGCCACCTTATGTCCGAACGTACGCTGTATTCCCAAACCCTTGCAGTGGGGGAAGCCATGCGCAGCTATCGAAGCTTTCAGCTGCCCGGGATTGATATTTTGTGTGACGCAAAGGAATTTTCCACGGCGAAACAGGCTGTCAGCGTTGCTCACCAGTACGGCCGGGAGGGAGTTCTCAGCGAGCTGTACGGGGTGACCCATTGGGATTATGATTTTAAGGGGTATAAGCTGCAGGGTGACTGGCAGGCGGCTTTGGGGGTCACTATACGGGTTCCCCATCTGGCCTATCTGTCCATGGCAGGGGAGAGCAAGCGGGATTGGCCGGCATCCATTCATTATCAGTCTCCCTGGTACCGGGAATACTCTTACGTGGAAAATCATTTTGCACGGCTGAATACCGCTTTGACCCGGGGGAAAAGTAGTATTCAAATTGGAGTAATCCATCCCATTGAGTCCTTCTGGCTGTCCTTTGGGCCAAGCGATCAGACCGGCGCAGTCCGCACACAATATGATGAGGATTTTGAAAACCTGATTTCGTGGATGCTGTATGGCTTACTGGATTTTGATTTTATTTCCGAAGCTCTTTTGCCCGGGCTGTGCCCGGAAGCGGGTTTTCCTCTGGCAGTGGGGGAAATGCGATATCGCACGATTGTCGTACCGGATTGCCGTACCATCCGAAAAACAACTTTTCTGCGGCTGGAGAAATTCAGGGAGGCAGGAGGCCGCGTGATCTTTATGGGCGGTGTCCCTTCTTATATGGACGCCCTGCCGTCCGGGGAACCGGCGTTGCTGGCGAAGAAATGTGAAACCATTCCATTTAACCGGGTTTCCCTGCTGCAGGCTTTGGAGCCGGAACGTGTACTGGATATCCGGTTTCCAAATGGCAGACGGTCCGACAATCTTATTTATCAGCTGCGTGAGGACGGGGAAGGGAAGTGGCTGTTTCTCTGTCATGTGAACCGCCGCCGCAATCGGCTGGATCAGCCGGAGAACTATAGGATCCGGGTCAAAGGGAAATACAATCCCATTCTGTACGATACCCTGACCGGTGAAATCCATCCCTGCCCTGCAGAAACTGTCAATCAGGACACGATGATACTGCGTGATATGTATGCGGAGGACAGCCTTCTGCTCTATCTGGAGAAGGGGATACCGTCCGCTGCACCCGGGAAAGCCGCTTCCTTTTTCCTCCAAAGAATTGGCAAGCTGCAGGATCCCGTACCCTTTACCCTTTCCGAGCCAAATGTACTTTTGCTGGATCGCGCGGAATACTCCTTTGATCAGGGAGAGTTTCATCCGGCAGAAGAAATCCTGCGGGTGGATAACCAATTTCGAAAGACTCTGGGATATCCATCCAGAATGGATCATATGATGCAGCCCTGGGCAGAAAAGGATCCGGAACCGGAAGACCACCTGCTTGCTTTGCGGTATTCCATTGTTTCAAATGAAAAAGTTTCCGGTGTGAAGCTGGCCATGGAGAGACCGGAATCTGCCATTATCTGTTTGAATGGGAATCTTGTGGAATCCGCTGCAGATGGATTTTTTACCGATAAGGCGATCCGGACACTTTCCCTTCCGGATCTGGAAAAAGGGGAAAATCGGCTTTTATTGAAAATTCCCTTCGGACGCAGAACAAATGTGGAATGGTGCTATCTGCTTGGCCATTTTGGGGTTCGGGTTGCAGGGGCTTATACATGGATTGAAAAAGCACCGGAGCAGCTTGCTTTTGGAGACTGGGTACCGCAGGGCCTGCCGTTTTATACCGGAAACGTAACCTACCAATGTCCGGTGACAGTGAAGAAGGAAATCAGGGATGCGGTTTTGGAAATCCCCCATTTTTCCGCACCGGTCCTCGTTGTGCATTTGGATGGGATACGGAAAGGAGTTCTTGCCTTTGCTCCGCACAGGTTATGCCTGGGTCGTCTTACGACGGGAAGACATCGGATCGATATCACTGCTTATGGCAATCGCTTCAATGCATTTGGTACGCTGCATAATGCAAACGATGAATACCTGTGGTATGGTCCGGATTCCTATCGTACGAAAGGCAGCCAATGGACGGATTCCTACCTGTTTCATGGAATGGGGATCCGGACGGCTCCTGTCCTTTATGAACGAAAAAAGAATCCGGAGGAATAAAGCGAACGGCTAAGGCGGACAGCTAAAGGACGGCTTTCTTGCGATTTCCTACGGAATGACAGTCGTTGGGAGCAGCATGGCAAGATAAATAGCCGAAGATGGAAGGAAAGTGGGGGGCGGAAAGGATGCGGCTGGAAGAGGTCCGAAACAGGTGGGGAAAGGAAAAGCCGGATGAAATCATGGTGGATCGGCTTTTGGAGGAAGAGCAGCAGCGGAGCCGGCGAAAAATTGTTGTCCTGGACGACGATCCTACCGGCACCCAAACGATACATGGCGTGTCCGTTTATACCGACTGGTCCGTTTCCAGCCTGAAACGAGGTTTTGAAGAGGGCAATCCCCTGTTTTATATCCTGACGAATTCAAGGGCACTTTCGGAAAGTCAGACTGCAAGGCTGCATCGGGAGCTGACCCACCATCTGGTGAAGGCGGCAAGGGAGACGTCCAGGGAATTCCTTCTTCTCAGCAGAAGCGATTCCACCCTGCGTGGACATTATCCTTTGGAAACGGAGCAGATCCGGCAGGCGCTGGAACAGGAGACGGCTGTTTCCATTGACGGGGAGATCCTGTTTCCCTTTTTTCAGGAAGGCGGAAGAATCACCGTGGATAACATCCATTACGCAGAGGAAAACGGCAGGCTGGTTCCCGCCGCGGAAACCGAATTTGCCAGGGATCCGACCTTTGGCTATCAATCCTCAAACCTCTGTGATTATATTGAGGAGAAAACGCATGGCCGGTACCTGGCGGAAGATACAATATCCATATCTTTGGAAAGCCTTCGGAGAATGGAAATCGGCAGAATAAACTTTGCACTTTGCTCTGTTCATGATTTTGGCAAAATCGTTGTAAACGCCGTGGATTATGTTGACGCAAAGGTGTTTTGCATTGCCCTGTTTCGTGCCATGGCTGCGGGACGGCATTATTTGATCCGATGTGCCGCGTCTTTTGTGAAAACCATTGGAGGGATTCCCACCAAACCGCTTTTGACAAGGCGGGAATTGATAAAGGAAGATCCGCCTGTGGGGGGTCTGGTCGTGATTGGATCCTATACCGATAAAACAACGGAACAAATGGAGCAGTTGAAGAAGGCCCGTCAGGTCCATTTCATCGAGTTTCCTGCCGATTGTGTCCTGCGGTCTGCCGGCCTGAAACACGAGATTATCCGAATAGCCGGCCAGGCAGAAGATATCATATGGGAGAAACAGACAGCGGTTCTTTTCACCAGCCGGAAACTTCTGACTGTCCCCGGCGATGGGAAGAAGGATATCCTGGCCCGTTCTGTCCAGATATCGGAAGCTCTATGCGGAATCGTAAGAAGGCTGCAGGCCCCGCCAGGCTTTCTGCTGGCCAAAGGCGGAATTACTTCCAGCGATATTGCCGTAAAAGCGCTGGGTGTACACAAGGCAAAGGTGCTGGGGCAGATCCGGCCGGGCATTCCTGTCTGGGAAACCGATTCGGGAAGCCTGTACCCGGGTGTCCCCTATATTATATTTCCGGGGAATGTAGGCACGAAAGATACCCTGTATGATATCATCCGGATTCTGCAGGGAGAAATGGGGGAGGAGGAACCGCACTGCCCTGAAAACACAGGAAGGAGATACAAATCATGAAGAAATTATGTTTGCTGCATACCACGGATCAGTTTGTTGAAATGATGTCCGAGCCCTTTACCAGGCCATTCCGGAAGGAAAATCCGGATATTGAGGTCTTCGATATTGCAGACAGCAGTCTGATCGAAGAGACAAAGAAAGCGGGCTATGCCACCCCTTCCGTGGCAAGAAGAATGTTTCGTTATATGATGGCCGCGGTGGATGCGGGAGCGGATGCCATATTGGTTACCTGTACCTCTGTCAACACCGTGACGAAACGGATCCGGGACTGGATCCCGATTCCGGTTCTCTCGATTGAGGAACCAGTGGCAGAGCTGGCGGTGAAAAAGGGAACAAGAATAGGGATTCTTTCCTCAGTTGCGACCAGTGCTGTTCCGGTGCGAAATACGATTCAACAATGTGCCGTTTCTGCGGGAAAGGACATTACGGCAGAAATTTCCGTGGCAGACGGAGCTTTTGAAGCGCTGACACATGGAGACCGGCCCCTTCATGACGAAAAGATAAGAACAGCTCTGAAGCAATTGGTTCCGAAAGTGGATGTGGTGGTCTTTGCTCAAATCTCCATGGCTTTGGTAAAGCATCCTTCCTATCCGGTTCCTGTATTGAAGTTCGGGCGGATCAGTTATGACGCGGCAAAGGAAGCCATGTATCATCCTGAAAAGGCAAAGGCGAAAGGAACATCCTTCCAAAAGGAAGGAGGGCCCCAATGCGCAAGGTAATCATTTCGGTTGCACCGGTGGGAAGTGCGGATCCGGTTTCCCCGGATACCCTGGCGGAGGATGTGGCCCGATGTGCCGTGGAGGGGGCATCCATATGCCACCTTCATGCGAAGACAAGAGGCGGGGTTCTTTCGACGGATCCTTCGGTTATGACCGAATGTTTTGAGAAGATCGGGAAATCTTGCGACATCATTGCACAGGCATCCACCGGCGGAATATCCCGGATGAACATCAGGCAGCGGTGTAATCCGCTGAAGGACCGGAGAGTGGAGAGCGCTTCCCTGAATGGCGGCTCCTGCAATCTCGGGGAGGAAGTGTACTGCAACTCCTTTGAGGACATACGATATTGTGCAAAGGAAGTGTATGCCCGCCGGATACTGCCGGAGTTTGAGGTGTTTGAGATTGGAATGATTCATAATATCCTTACCGTTGCCAGGAAACTGCCATTTCAAAAGCCTCTGCTTTTCAACCTTGTTTTCGGGCATCAGGGCGGGATGCCGTCCACCATCGGGCATTTATTTGCCTTTTACTCTTTTCTTCCAAAAGATCCGGATACTTATTGGGGCGTCACACATTATGGACGCTCCGGCTGGGATTTGATTGCTGCTGCCATTGCCATGGGAGCCAACCTTGTAAGGATCGGGTTTGAAGACAGTAGATGGCTCAGTGAAGGACAGCAGGCAGAAAAGAACTACCAACTGGTAAGCCGTCTCGCCTGCCTGATCCGGGCAATGGGACTGGAACCAGCCACACCGAAGGAAGCAAGGCAGATGCTTCGGATCCATCCTTCTCACATGGGATGACATCCATCCCATCATGAGGCATGACAGAAAGGAAACGCGCAGAAAGGAAGTACAAGGAGGATTTACTTTATGCTGATCGATACGAAAAGAAGTCTCTATGCAAAGGCGGCTGCGGTTCCTCAGGAAAATATCCACTGGCGGAATGGATTCTGGAAAGAACGGTTTGATCTCTGCGGGAAAGTGACCATCCCTCATATTCTGGGGCTGTTTGAAGATAAGAATGTTTTTCACACGGTGGAGAACTTTCGGATTGCCGCCGGGGAATCCAGTGGTTCTTTCCGGGGGACCCCTTATGGGGATGGAGATTTCTATAAACTTCTGGAAGGAATGATGTATTTTGCAGCGCAAACAAACGACCGGGACATGGAAGATCAATTGAATGAATACATTGCCCTGATTGGGAGGGCGCAGCAGGAGGATGGCTATCTTTCCACAAAGCAAATCATTGGGGAACGACAGGGGAACGGGAGAAAACGGTTTGGTGATATCAACGATTTTGAAGTCTATAATTTTGGGCATCTGTTCACAGCAGCCTGCCAGCACAAAAGAATAACCGGAAAGGATTCTTTTCTGCAGATTGCGGTCAAGGCGGCCGGATATCTGGAGAAGGAATATCAGGAAGCATCAAAAACCGGAGCAGGAATAACGGCGGTATGTCCCTCCCACTATATGGGCCTGGTGGAGTTGTATCGCACTACCGGGGACATCCGGTATCTGGATCTTGCAAAATTGGCAGTTTCCCTGCGTGATGCGGTTCCGGATGGAACCGACGACAATCAGGACCGGTATCCTCTCCGGGAGCATACATCAATCGTCGGACACGCTGTGCGCTCCACCTACTTATATGCCGGGGTGGCGGACCTTTATCTGGAAACGGGGGACGAATCCCTGAAGGCGATGCTGTATCAGGTCTGGCACAATATGGCGGAAAAAAAGCTGTATCTTACCGGTGGGTGCGGAGCCCTGTATAATGGGGTCTCTCCATACGGGGATTTTACAAAGGATCAAAAAGTTCACCAGGCATTCGGATACGAGTATCAATTGCCAAACATCACTGCCTATAATGAAACCTGCGGGGCATTGGGAAATATTCTGTGGAATTACCGGATGTTTGCCATAGAACCCAGGGCACGGTACTTTGATCTGATCGAACGCAGCATGTATAACCTGGCGCTGGCTGCGATAAGTCTGGATGGCGATCAGTATTTCTATGAAAATATGCTTCGGAGGACGAAAAAGCTGGATTTTAAACTGATCTGGCCGCGGACCCGCTCCCATGTTCTCAAATGCTTTTGCTGTCCGGCCAATCTGTCCCGTTTCCTTATGGAATCCATGGAATATACCTATGCCATAGGGGAGGAGGAAGTCTACCTGGGCATGTATGGGGCCAGCGAGGTGAAGATCCGGTTGAAGAATGGCTCATCCTTTACCATGATACAGGATACGGACTATCCATGGAGCGGTCGGATCCGATTCCGCTTTGCCAATGTGGAAAGCGACCGCGGATTCCTTCTTATGATCCGTGTGCCGGGCTGGGCAGAAAGCGGATCCGTTGAGTATGATGGAACCAGCCGCAGGATTACGGAAGAGGATGGTAGTTCCTATTTGCCGCTGAAGGTTCATGACCTGAAGAACAGTCGGATTGAAGTTTGTTTCGATATGCCGGCACGTTTGACTGTTGCGCATCCCATGGTGGAAGAGGATGGAAATCAGGCTGCAGTGGAAAGAGGCCCCATTGTGTACTGCATGGAAAGCCCGGATGCGGATGTGGATACACTGGATGATATTTTAATGCCTTCCGATGCTGTGTTTCGGGAAGAGGATTATGAAATCTGCGGGCAAAGGCTGGTCGCTCTAAAAACCGAAGCAGTGGTACTTCGAAAGAAGCAGAATCGGGACGCACTGTATCAGACGTTGCGAATCGATGGAATCGACAGGATATCCGTACGGTTGATTCCCTATTTCGCCTGGGATAATCGGGGCTTCGGGGAGATGCGTATCTGGATGCCGCTGCTTTACCGACTCTAAGGAAGTGAGTATTGGAAGCACCTGCCTGTAACAAAGCAGCTTCGGACGGTGATTTACCGGATGGAAAGGGGGAAATGGCTGTGAGCAGGTTATTGGATTCCATTCCTTGGAGTGTTCGAAATCATTTGTTTGCCCGGATTTTGGAAGGGCAGGCGGCGGATTTGAATGAAATCCGTGAAATACTGGACTTTCTGGGCATAGAGTTTGATTATCCCTGCTTTATCGTGATATTGGTACATATCGATCCGGCAGACAAGGGAACAAAAGAACGGAACCGGAGTAAAATGTTCTCCTGTGTCATAAAGGATATCCTGGATGAAGAGGCGGAGGCGGGCAGAGATTTCTATCCGGTTTTCGCGGACACCGATAATAAAACAGGCGTTGTGATCAATACAACGAAATACTGTACGGAAGGGTCCACGGCATGGAGCCGCAGCATCGCAGAGAAGACCCTGTTTCGATTAAAAAACAGACTTACGGATCCCATTCATATTGGTGTGGGAAAGATACATGGCGGGCTGCATGGAATCCATCGTTCCTGGCAGGAGGCAGCCTATGGGATTGATTACCGGCTAACGGAGCGGGACAGTCTCGTTATTTACGGAGAACTGCAATTTGAGGGGGAATCGCATTGCCGGACCGATATGGGGAAGAAACTAAAAAACTGCATTATGGCAGGAAGGGAAGGGGAAGCGTGCTCTTTCCTGAAGAACTTTTTTGAGGAAAACTTCAAATACCGCAAACTGCCTTTTGAAACATCCAGATATCTATTTTTTGCCATCCAAAGCGACGCATTCCGATTATTGACGGAAATAAGGCAGGACTTGCCGGACATTTGCTTTCCGGATTCGTGTGAGGGATCCGAAGTAATAAAGTGCAAAACCATCAATGGACTATATGAAGCCGTTCACTGCCTGATTCTACGGTTCTGTTTCTGTATCAACAACAATCAAAAGAGTCACAATACCGTTCTTTTGGAAAGAATATATGACTATCTGAATAAGAACTATACGGACAGTAATTTATGTATCCGTAACATATCGCAATATACCGGGGTAACCCCAAATTATCTTTCCCAATTTTTTAAAAAGCAAACCGGGGAAAGCATTATGTCCTATATGAACAAAATGCGGATCAGTAAGGCAAAAGAACTTTTAAAATATAGTCAGGGCAATTTAAAAACGATAGCAGCAACCAGTGGGTATACCAATGACGCCATTCTGATCCGTACCTTTAAAAAGCTGGAAGGGATTACCCCCGGACAATATCGCAATACCTGTATGTTTATGGAGTAAACGACGGGAATCCAATAATTAATAAATAAGCAATTTCTGAAGATTGAAATTAGGAAAATCAGGTGAAATCAATGTATAAAAGTTGGCAGGTTCCAGATGCGCTTCATCGTTCCTTTCCCTTTTGGGCATGGAATGGGAAACTGAACAAAGAGGAATTGATCAGACAGGTTCGATTGATGAAAGAGGCAGGCGTGGGAGGATTTTTTATTCATTCAAGGGAAGGGCTGGAGACAGAATATTTGGGCCACGAATGGATGGAATGCGTGAGGGCAGTCGTTGATGAAGCGAAAAGGCAGGGGATGTATGTATGGCTATACGATGAAGATCGTTTTCCTTCCGGTACCGCAGGCGGGAAAGTGCCTGCCTGTGGGGATGCTTTTCGATGTAAAGGGCTTACATTACAGATACAGGAAGTCGAATCCTATCCTGATCTTTTTGATCAGGAAATCTTCGGAAAGGATTATGGGTCGGATGATCATATTGGAATCCAGGCGGTTTATGGAGCAGTTGTGGGGGATCAGGACAAAGTTTTATCCATCCGAAGACTGGCAATGAAACAACACGAGGCGTTTTTGGAAGGAGAGGTGCTTCTGGTCGTGCAGCTGGAGGTTTCTGCGTCCAGTGAATGGTTTAACTTTCAGTCTCCGCCGGATAATCTGAATCCGGAATGCGTAGAACGCTTTATTATGGAAACTCACGAAAAATATAAAGCGGTAATAGGAGATGAATTTGGGAAAACAGTACTGGGCATTTTTACGGACGAGCCCAGTCTTCATGACCGACACGCGTTTTTTGGAGAAAAAAAAGGCTGGATTCCCTGGACTTATGGGTTGGGAACCTATTTTAAGGAATTAAACGGTTATGATTTTCTGGATTTTCTTCCTTATATGTATTTCAGGGGCGAATACTCCAAACGCACGAGAAGAGATTATTGGCATATGATTACCCTTCGCTTCGGTGAGACTTTTTTCAAAAGAATCGGAGACTGGTGCAAAGATAACAACATCATGTTTACAGGGCATTTTCTTCAGGAAGATAAAATTGGACTTTGTACCAGGGTGAATGGTGCGGCAATGCCTGATTATCAATACCAACAAGTTCCGGGCATTGATATGCTATGCGAGCAGACCAATGAGTATATGACAGTAAAACAATGTACAAGTGTTGCAAATCAATTGGACAAGAAATGGGTATTGTCAGAAACCTATGGATGCACAGGTTGGGACTTTACTTTTGAGGGACAAAAGTGGATGGGAGACTGGCAGTTTGTACTTGGAGTAAATCGAAGGTGTCAGCATCTGGCACTCTATAGTTTGCGGGGATGCAGGAAAAGGGACTATCCGCCTTCGTTTCACTACAACACGAACTGGTGGAGAGAAAACAAATGGATAGAGGACTATTTTTCAAGACTTTCCTTGCTTCTTGAGCAGGGGAAAGCGGTTCGAAATGTCCTGATCATTCATCCAGCCAGCAGAGTGTGGAGCAGACTGGGGACAAGTCCCTATGGGAATCCGGTTCGCAGAAACGAAAGGGATGTTCCGGGCTTAAATGCCTATGGCGATCAGTTGAATCAGTTGATTGAGTACCTGGAGAGAAATCATATGGATCTTGATCTTGGGGATGAACTATTGATCCGTCAATATGGCTCCACGGGCCAAGGGAAATTCCAAATCGGATCTGCTGAGTACCCTGTGGTGATTGTCCCTCCGGATATGGATTCCATGCTGGAGGATACAAAAGCTCTCTTGCGGGAGTTTGTAGCGGCTGGCGGATGCCTTGTCTATATGGTACATTTTGTCGGTACCGATGAAGAAGCAGCTTGTGCTCCGAAAATTGTTGATTTCCTTCCGGGTTCACAGACAGTGGAAAACAGGGAAAAGCTTATCAAGTACCTGGAGCCCTATCATCAGGTCTTTATTCAAAATGGAGAAGGCGAGGAGTGCACGGATATTTTGTACCAGTTACGTAAAGTAAAAGGTGGATATATCCTTTTTCTTGTCAATAACAGCCGTGTAAAGGAAGTGGATGCGAATATTCGTCTTCCATTTCATTCCGTCCCGATCGAGATGGGGTTATTTGATGGGAAAATCAAGGAAGTATCGAGTTATAAGAATGCAACCACAGGTGTGAGTTTTCACTCTCATTTTGAAAGGTCCGGGTCGGCTCTCTATTTTCTGAAAACGATGGAAGTAAAGAAAACTTGCATCTCCGGTCCCCTTTCCTATCGCCTGGATCACGATAATGTATTGCCATTGGACATGTGTCAATATCGATTGGAGGGAGAGCCCTGGTCCGGTACTATGGAAGTATGGAAGGCGCAAAAGGAAGTCCGTCACCGGCTGGGAATGCGGCAAATAGCCCGTAATGGCCTGGAACAAAGGTATCGTTGGATCAATTCGGCAGAGCCCCGGGAAAGGCATCGGTTGGATTTACGATTTGATTTTGATTCAGACAAAGACATGAGAAACCTCCGTCTGGCATTGGAACGTTCAAAAGAGTTCCGAATACAGCTGAATCGGATTCCGATAGAGTCAAAGAAAGAGGGCTATTTTTTGGATAGGGAATTTGAAACGATCGAAATCTCCCATATTCAAAAAGGAAAAAATCAATTGGAATTGAGCTGTGATTATCAGAATGACATGGAGCTTGAAAATATTTACCTGCTGGGGGATTTTGGCGTTTCACCGGAGCGGAGACTGATAGAACTGCAAAACGTGTTGCCATTTGGCGACTGGACCAAGCAAGGCCTTAAACACTATTGCGGAAGTGTTTCATGGGTGTTCTATTATCAAAATAATGAAGTCGGTGCAAAAATCCATTTGAGAATTCCAGAAATAGAAGGCGTGTGTGCAATCATCAGAATGAACGATGCAGAGATCCGATTGCTTTGCAATGGCCCGAAGGAATTATCGATTGAAGATGATCTTAAATATGGCCCAAATAAGATTGAAGTTGAGGTAATGGGAAGTCCACGGAATATGATGGGGCCATTTCATCTGAAAGAAAAGCCTTACAGCACGAAAGATTCCAGCTTTAGTCCCTCTCCGTCGGAATATTCCGGCCATTATTTACTAACCCCATATGGTATCATGGGGGATCTTCAAATAATATCAGTGAAAGTTCCGGATAAGAAGGCGATAAGAGATCGTATAGCAGAGCTTTTTTAAGTGGCTTTTTCATAAAAAGCAGGCCATACACATAAGAAACAGAACATATCATTTCTATTATCATCTCGTTATAATAGAGATGGTAAATTTAATATCTTTAAAAATAAGGAGGTTGGTTTTAAATGCAAAGCCCAAAACTTAGGCTTTTTCTCGGTGTTCTGCTGAGCGTGGCACTTGTCATTGGATTGTTTACAGGCTGCAGCGCTGGAGGAGGGAAACAAGCGTCAGTCGATACTGACAAAGACGTGGAAGATAAGGGACCTCAGGAAACAGGCAAGGGAGAAAAAGAATCATCCTCTGAGCCGGTTAAGATCAGTTATTGGGCAGCCACCAGTCCGGATAGCGATGATGTGGATCCGGAAAATATGGAAGTTTATAAGCTGGTCGAAAAGAAAACAAATGTAGACATCCAATGGATCCATATTCCGAAAGACAAGGAACAGGAGCAGTTCGAGCTCATGATATCCACCAACAAGTTGGCTGATGTGATCTTTTCCAAGTGGAGCAGTTACGGCCCGGATAAAGCCATGGAAAATGATCTCATCGTCCCCATTGATGATATCATATCGCAATATGCACCAAATTTAAAAAAGCTACTAAAGGGGAAACCGGATATTACTTTGGATGAGTGTCCGGATATGTCGAGAGATCTCAAAACAGATAGCGGGCATTATTATATCTTTCCTTATGTAAAAGGATTGGAGCTGTTTGACCGTATAACCAGTAACGGCCTTCAGATGAGAAAGGACTGGCTGGAGGATCTGGGACTGAAGGCTCCAAAAACCATTGACGATTGGTACAACACATTAAAAGCGTTTCGAGACCAGAAAAACGCTGTGATCCCTTTTGCCATGTCGCTGGAAAGGCTGGGGTTTATTACTTCGGCATGGGGATTTGATATGAAGAAATACAATGTGAAGGATAAAAAGATTTCTTATCCTCCCATTGAACCAGAATACAAAGAAGCTTTGGAGACGTTACGAAGATGGACTGATGAAGGCTTACTGGTGACTGATCCTGAAAAATTGGATGACTTCACCAAAAAAATTGTTTCGGGTACGATCGGAGCATGGCAACATAGTCCTGGAATGTATGTGAAAGAAGGGAAGGCGACGGACCCGAACTTTGATGTGATTGCAGTTCAAAATCCAGTTGTGAACGAGGGAGAAACTCCTCATATATTCCCAAGATGGCCTTGTGAAGGAAGAGGGGCTGCCGTCAGTGCTCAATGTCCGAAAGATAAATATGAAGCAATAGGAAGATGGATGGATTTTGCTTATGGCGAAGAAGGCTATATTTTGGACAATTTCGGTATAGAAGGAAAGCAGTATACGATAGTGGACGATAAAATCATGCCTGCCGATATAATGTATGAAGAAGAACCGGATGGGCTGACGCTGGATCAATATGGGAGGAGGCATTTCAGGCCGAAAAATGCTCCCGGGCCATATATGAATGGCGGACAACGCCATTATCTGCATCAGGATGCGCTGAACAAGGATAAAAGCTATCCATATATGGTTCAGGCAGCGAAAGCCTGGGGAAACGGAGATCCTTCGGCAACAATGCCACTGCTGTATCTGACATCGCAGGAGGCCGAAAAGATAGATAATTATTCCGAACTGGATACCTATGTCAGCGATATGTTAAACAAGTTTATCAGTGGAGAAGAGTCTCTGGACAATTTTGACAAGTACGTGGAGGAAGCAAAACGTATGGGAGCAGATGAAGTTGTATCGATCTACCAGTCTGCCCTTGATCGTTACTATGCAAGATGATATTCTGTCTCCGGATGTGCTGCCTGGCTGCATCACATCCGGAGAAGATTTTTACAGAATACGGAGACAGGGCTGCTCTATTTATTGAAAAATCAGAACGTTTTTAATAAGCTGTTCATAGAAACAAACCATATATATAAGAAACAGAACATATCATTTCTACTTTAATCCCGTTATAATAGAAATAGCAAATTTAATATTTTTAAAAATAAGGAGGTTAGTTTTAAATGCGAAGCCCAAAACTTAAACTTTTTCTTGGCGTTCTGCTGAGCGCGGTACTGGTCATTGGATTGTTTACAGGCTGCAGAGGTGGGGGGGAAAAACAAGCAACAGGCGATACGGGCAAAAACGTGGGAACGAAGAAACCTCAGGAAACAAACAAGGGAGAAGACGGTAAAAAGGAATCATCTTCTGAGCCGGTTGAGATCAGTTATTGGGCGGCCACCAGTCCGGAGAATGCCGATGTGGATCCGGAGAATGTAAAGGTATATCAAATCGTAGAGAAAAAAACAAATGTGGATATCAAGTGGAATCATATTCCCAAGGACAAGGAGAAGGAGCAGTTCGAGCTTATGATATCCACTGAAAAGCTGCCTGATGTGATATTCTCCGATTGGGCGGAGTATGGTCCGGATAAAGCGATGGAAAATAGCATTGTACCGATTGATGACATTATCTCCAAACATGCACCGAACCTGAAAAAAATTTTGGATAAAAACCCGGATGTGGCAAGGGATATGAAAACAGACAGCGGACATTATTTTGCCTTTCCCTATTTAAAGGGAGTGGAGATGGAGGACCGTGTAACCAACGGCCTGCAAATGAGAAAAGACTGGTTGGAGGATTCCGGACTGAAAGCCCCCGAAACCATCGATGACTGGTATAATACCTTGAAAGCGTTCAAGGAACAGCAAGGTGCAACCATCCCTTTTGGCATCGATATGGACCGGCTTGGATTTATCACATCTGCCTGGGGATTTATTATTACTAATATTAATGATAAAGTGAATTTTAGTGTAAAGGATAAAAAAATTGTTTATCCACCCCTTCAGCCGGAATATAAGCAAGCCCTCGAGACTCTAAAGAAATGGAGCGATGAAGGATTGCTGGTTTTGGGCCCGAAAGAGCTGAGCAAGGAAATTGTTGCCGGCACCTGCGGTGCATGGCAGGCCTCACCTGCAAGCTATGTGGAGGAAGGCAAGGCAACAAATCCAAACTTTGATGTGGTTGCGGTCTCAAATCCGGTTATAAAAGCGGGAGAGACTCCCACCATATTCCCAAGATGGCCCTTTTCCGGCAGGGGAGCTGCGGTCACCACCAAGTGTCCCAAGGAAAAATATGAAGCAGTCGGACGATGGCTGGACTATTCCTATGGAAAAGAAGGATACTTCCTGGACAATTTCGGTATTGAAGGCGAACAATATACCATGGTGGACGGCAAAGTCCTGCCCTCTGATATCATGTACGAGAAAGAACCGGATGGGTTGACAACGGGGCAGTATGGAATGCGGCACTTCCGGCCGAAAAATGCTCCCGGACCTTATTTGACAGGGAATACCCGGAGTTATCTGCATCAGGATGCACTGAATAAGGATAAAACTTTTGCCTATAATGATCAGGCGACGAAAGCCTGGGGGAAGGGAGATGCTTCCCACACCTTGCCAAATCTGTATTTAACCGCAGCAGAGGCGCTGAAGATGGACGACTATTCCGAAATGCTTACTTATGTCAGTGATATGTTAAAAAAGTTTATCAGCGGGGAAGAGTCTCTGGACAATTTTGATAAATTTGTGGAAGAAGTAAAGCGTATGGGAGCGGAAGATGTTGTATCGATCTACCAATCAGCTCTGGATCGTTACTATGCCCGGTAAGATTCTGTTTCCGGATGTGCTGCATTGCGCAGCACATCCGGAATGACTGTACTACTGATTAATAATCCATTACAGGGGTGAAATTGGTGAAACGGCATCTGGGGAGAAGGTTTCGCAGAATTTGGATCACAAGATGGATATGCATGATTCTGATATGTGTTTTTTTATCATTTGGGATGTCCGAAGCAGCACCGGGTATTCCTTTGAAAGAAAAATTCAAAAACGATATACATTCTTCCGTGGTGCAATATGAAGGCAGTAAGTATAACAATATGCCTTATTCGGAAGCGCTGCGGGGGTATGAGGAAAAAGGGTACCGGCCGGTTGGAAATGTAAGCATGGATCTGAAGCCGGAAAATGTAAACCTTCCCAGGGAAAATGCTGCCGTTTTGAAAAGCGGAGTTGGTGAAAGGAAGGAACCGGTGCTGATATGGAAGGAAGACTGCGAGTGGATGGAGTGGACTTTGGATATATCGCAGGAGGGGTTGTACGCTCTTTCTGTTGATTATTATCCGTTGGAAGGTACCGGGGTTGATATTTCCAGGGAACTGGAAATTAATGGAGAGTCCCCTTTTTTGGAGGCGCATAACATTGCCTTTTCACGGATTTGGCAGGACGATAGTGCCCCAAAGGTAAATGGTGCAGGAGACGAGGTCATTCCCAGGCAAAAAGAAATCCGGAAGTGGGTCTCATTTGACTTGACGGACAGCAATGGAATGTATTCCATGCCATTTTGTTTCTTCTTTCACAAGGGAATGAATACGATCCGGATGAATTATATCAATCAGCCCATTGCCATTGCAAAGGTTACGGTAAAGTCTCCCGATACGATACCGGACTATGAATCTGTCCGTTCCGGATATGAGAAAAAAGGCTATCGGAAAGGCAGCAAAGTCAAAGAGTTTCAGGCAGAGGACAGAGATGTCATCAAGAGCGATCCCACGGTTCGTCTGGATACCAATGGGGATCCGACTGTAAAGCCCCGTTCCATTGCGAATATAAAGCTGAATGTCATGGGCGGAACCCGCTGGCAAAAGGGAAATCAATGGATTACCTGGACCTTTGACGTACCGGAAGACGGGCTGTACAAGATTGTACTTCGGATGGGCCAATGGTGGGGAGACGGTTTGCCATCCTATCGGCAAATAGCTTTGGATGGAAAGGTTCCCTTCCGGGAACTGGCTGAGTATCAATTCAGATATGGTCCGGGCTGGCGAACGGAAGTATTGCAGGAGTCTTCCGGAAAGCCCTTTCTGTTTTATCTTGCGGAAGGTACGCATGAATTGACGATGACGGTGAAAATGGGACCGTATGGGGAAGTCATAAACAGTCTTACAGAAGATATCGTCCTGCTTTCGGATATGATGTTGAAAATCACGATGATTACCGGGGAAAGCCCGGATTTGAACTATGATTATGATTTGCACCTGAAAATACCCGATTTGATGGATCATCTGAAGGAACTGTCGCAAAGCCTGCAATGGAAGATCGGGGCCTTGCAGAAGTTGTCTGTCAGGAGGCTGCCGGTTGTAAACAATCTGGAGTCAATTCAATTGCAGGTGGATGCCATGATAAAGGACCCGGAAAAGATTCCGGCACATTTATCCGATTTGATGGAAGCGCAGACCAGCATCGGGACATGGATTGATGATCTGAAGGCACAGCCGGTCATTTTGGATTATTTTATGATAATGCCTTTGGATGCAGCAGCTCCTTCCAGCAAGCCCAATGTATTTCAGAAACTGTATACGACGACCCGGAACTTTATTGCTTCCTTCCACAAAGATTATGATAATGTCAGCAGTGTTTATGAAGAAGAGGTTGAAAAGATCAGGAACCCAAGGACCATTCATGTATGGGCGGGAATGGGAAGAGAGGCAGCACAGCTTGTAAAGGAGCTGGCAGACTCGGACTTCACTCTCCGGACCGGAATCCGTATCAAAATGAATGTTATGCCTTCCTCCAAGCTGAGTGCAGGTAAAATGGGTGTTTTGCTGCTGTCCATTGTATCCGGCAAAGCACCGGATGTCGCACTGGGGGTTTCCTCGGATTCCCCGGTGGAGTATGCAATTCGTCATGCTGTGAAGGATTTATCAGAGTTTGAGGATTTTGATTCGGTATACCGGCGTTTTCTTCCTGGAATTATGATTCCCTATGAATATCGGAACGGATACTATGCCTTGCCACAAACCATGGGGTTCAATATCCTGTTTTACCGAAAAGATATTATGAATGAACTGAATCTTGCTGTTCCGAATACGTGGGATGAGATCCGTAATGTGGTCCTTCCCGTTCTCTACCAGAACAAAATGACATTTGTGGCAGGGGAGCAGGGATTGACTTTCGGTGCGTTTCTTCTGCAGAATGGAGGAGCCTATTACAATGAAAATGGAACGCAGACCGGCTTTGATACGCCGGAAGCATTGAAAGCCTTTACAGAATGGACTGGCTTATATACCAACTACGGGGTTCCCGTGGCGGCAAACTTCTTTAACCGGTTTCGGGCCGGTACCTCTCCCATTGGTATCGGAGGCTATGATTTATATATGAAGTTATTGACCGCTGCCCCTGAGTTGTTGGGAAAGTGGGGCGTTGCACTGATGCCGGGGACAGAAAAGCCGGATGGAACCATTGATCGAAGTGCAGTGGGAGGAGCGACCGGTCAGGCAAGCATTATTCTAAAACAGTCGAAGCAGCAGGATGCGGCATGGGATTTTTTAAAGTGGTGGACCAGTACGGACAGCCAGGTGAATTTCGGTCGGGAGATTGAAGCTCTGCTTGGTCCGGAAGCAAGATGGAACAGTGCGAATATCGAAGCGTTTGACGGACTGCCCTGGATAATGGAAGATATTGATATCATAAAGAAACAATGGGCGTGGAACAAAGAGCAGCCTGTGGTACCAGGAGGATATTTTACGACAAGGCATTTAAGCAATGCCTTTACCCGTACCGTAATGAATGGAGAAAGCCCAAGGGATTCCCTGGAAGAAGCGGTGGAGGATATCAACAGTGAGTTGTTGGCGAAGCAAAAGGAATTTGGCATCGACGCAAGGTAGGTAACCCGGAACAGGGAAAATCCGGAAAATACCTTTGAAAATAGCTTTTCTTCAAGGGGAAAGCGGAGGGAAAGCAGCCGGATTTGAAGAATGGTATCAAGGGAGAGGATGGAAGGAATTGTCTATTTACATGACGGATAGAAATGAGGCGACGGAATTTCAACCAAAGCTGCATCCCGGAAAGAAAGGACGGTTTGCTGCTCATTGGGCAAAATACGGTACAGGTTACCTGTTCCTTGCGCCTTTCATTATCCTGTTTACGATTTTTGTCATTGTTCCCTTTTTTGTATCGCTGGGACTGAGTTTTACTTATTATAATATGCTGGAGCCTCCGGAGTGGATTGGACTGAATAATTACAAGCTGCTATTTCTGGAGGATGACGTTTTCCTTATTGGAGTAAAGAATACGCTCATTTTTGCATTTATTACCGGTCCGATCGGATATTTTGCATCTTTTTTTGCAGCCTGGGCGATCAATGAACTGAAAACCCGGAAATTTCTCAGTCTGGCTTTTTACGCTCCATCCATTACCAGTAGTGTCGCTGTGTCGGTTATATGGCTCTATATTTTTTCACCGGACCGATATGGTCTGATCAATAATCTTTTGATTAAACTGGGATTTCTTACAGCTACCGAACCGATTTTGTGGACTTCCAATCCGAAAACAATTATGCCGGTTATTATGGTTGTCTCCATATGGATGAGTATGGGGACCGGGTTCCTGGTTTTTTTGGCCGGATTGCAGAATATGCCAGGGGAACTTTATGATGCGGCCAATATGGACGGTGTAAAAAATGTATTTCAGAAATTATGGTACATTACGCTGCCTATGATGAAACCTCAGCTCCTTTTCGGGGCGGTGAATTCCATCGTCAATTCCTTTAATGTATTTGCTGTTGCCACAACGATAGCCGGTTTTCCGAGTCCGAACTATGCCGGGCATACCATTGTGGCCCATCTGTACGATTATGCATTTATTCGGTTTGAAATGGGCTATGCTTCCACCATTGCCGTGTTTTTGTTTGTCCTGACTTTTCTGCTGGGACGTATCTGTATGAAAGTCTTTTCATCAAAGGATACCTATTAATCGTCATTCCAAGGGGGAGAAAATGGTGAGTATTCAAGGAATCGGTGTAAAACAAAGAATATATGCCAGATGGAAAGCGAGTCTCCGGCACAGAATCCGGAGAATCAGTCCTGGCAGAGTCGTGACCCACATTTTCATGATTTTGTTGATTCTGTTTACCTCGCTGCCTCTTGTTTATCTGGCGAGTACTGCTTTTAAGCCACTGGATGAATTGTATATCTTTCCTCCCAAATTTCTTGCGATGAGGCCAACCTTCGAGAATTTTTCCAGTCTTTTTACAGCACTGAGCTCCACAGAGGTTCCGTTTACCCGCTATTTATACAACAGCTTGCTGGTTTCTGTACTGACCGTACTTGGAACGGTAATGGTATCCAGCATGGGTGCGTTTGGTCTGGTAAAATACAAGCCACCCTGTGCGGACTTTATTTTCAACCTGGTGGTGGCCGCCCTGATGTTTCCAACAGCGGTAACACAAATACCTTCCTATTTGGTGGTAAACAATCTTCATTTAATCAATACCTATGCCTCCCTGATCATTCCCAAACTGGCAGTGGCTTATAATCTGTTCCTTATGAAACAGTTTATTGAGCAGACTCCGAATGAGCTGATCGAGTCTGCAAAAATTGACGGAGCCAAGCCATTTACAATTTACTGGAAGATTATTCTTCCACTGCTGAAGCCGGCTGTTTTCACCTTAATTGTTTTCGCCTTCCAGTCAAGCTGGAATGATTATTTCTCACCCCTGATATATACCACCAGTGAGGCAATGAAGACCGTGACGCTGGCGATCCAGACGATTAGCGGAGGCACGACAGACCTGGCCAGGGCAGGAGCGGTGGCAGCCGCTTCCCTTGTGACCATTATTCCCACTATAATTGTATTTTTAATTATGCAGTCGGGAGTCATTGAAACAATGGCCTATTCCGGAATAAAATCGTGAAAAGGGATGCGTGGAAAAGTCATGAAACAGTTTTACAGGATCGTAACCATTACAATTGGATTCCTGATCTTGTGTCTTCCAATAGTGGAAACAGCGGAGGCAGCTGGGTATGACTATGTTATCGACCCGGACACCGGAAGAAGAGTTTCCATTCCCCTGACCTATAGTGTGGCGGACGTCCTGACTTATGAGGTGGATGGGAAGCCCCTGAATCAGGGCTGCTCCCTGTACATAGACCATCAGGGACTGCTGTATATATCCGATACCGGGAACAACCGGATTATAAAATCAGAAAAAGACGGCCATGTTCTGGATGTTTATACCGGTACTCCGGAGAAACCCTTTCATCAGCCTATGGGACTTTTTGTCGACGCAGACGGGGATCTGTACGTGGCGGATAAAGGAAATCACAGGATCGTGCATCTTTCTCCGGAAGGCAGGGTGGTTGAAGAGTTTGGAAACTTAGAATCTTCGCTTTTGGGGAAAGAATTTGTGTTCGAACCGGCCAATGTATGTGTGAGTTCCACCGGGTACCTTTATACGACAAAAGGACATTCCATTATGACGATTGATGCCAATAACGACTTTCGTGGATATGTGGGGTCCATTGAAATTGGTTTTGATCTGAAACGGGCGTTTGTCAGAATGTTTGCCACAGAGAAACAACGGGGAAGGATATCAAGGGATATGCCTCCCAGCTATTCCAACCTTACGATAGCAAATGACGGCACCATCTTTGCGACTTCCGTAAATACCCCTTCCAATCAGATCATTGCGCTGAATTCCGTTGGCAAGGATACCTTTCGGCAGGGAGCCTATGGGGAGACGACAGATGAGACGGGAAACCGGATTGTTCCGTATTTTGTGGATATCGCTGTGGATCACAATGGGATGGTCAATGCTTTGGAGCAAAAGACCGGCAAAGTGTATCAGTTTGACAGGGAAGGAAATATGACCACGGTTTTTGGCGGGGCAGGAAACAAGCTGGGGCAGTTCAAAGTGGCGTCCTCCATTGCCGTGGACGGAGATGGAGCCATCTATATTCTGGATTATGACCGGAACAATATACAGGTGTTTCAGCCCACCCAATTTATTCGTACCGTACAGGATGCCATCCATCATCATAACGAAGGGAAATACGACCAGGCCAAAGTATTGTGGTCGGATGTCCTGAAGATCGATGCCAACTATAGTCTGGCACATAAAGGAATTGGCAAAGCCCTGATGAAGGAGAAAAAATGGGCGGAAGCGATGGAAGAGTATAAGGAAGCGGGTGAGATGAAAGGCTATTCTGCTGCCTTTGATGAATACCGCATGGACTTCGTCCGTACAAAGTTTGGGCTGATTTTGTTGGGCATTACTGTTATTGTGACGGCTTGCTGGTTTGCCATAAAGAAATCCAGACAGGTGACGCGTACTCTGGTGGATAAATATACAAAATGGCAGGGTGGGGTTGGATGATGAAAATATTGAGTACAGGTCTGGCGACACTGATGCACCCGATTGTTTCCTTTGAATCGATACTGGAAGATAAGGGAAAATGGCAGTCCTATATGGAAACTGCGGTTCTGTTACTGCTTGTTATTTTGTCGCGCATTGGTTCCATCTATTGGACTCATGCACCGCTGGCATCGATTCGTCCGGATCGTGCCAATCTGATTGTGGAGATCGCGAAGATACTGGTTCCCTTCTTTACCTGGGGGATGGCATATTACGGGGTAACAAGCATAATGGATGGGGAAACGACACTCTGTGAGGTCCTGGTCTCGTCTGCCTATTCCCTGACGCCTTACCTGATTTTTACGATTCCCATGTCGCTTTTGTCCAACGTGATGAGTACTAGTGAGGCAGGGGTGTATTCCTTTGTATTTACCTTTATGTGGGTCTGGATTGTGTTCCTTTATTTCCTTAGCCTGAAGGAAATGAACGATTATACTTTTGGAAAAGCAATTGGTGTGTTCCTTCTGGTATTGTGCACCATGATACTGATCTGGGCCATAGCTGTTTTGTTTTACGTACTGACGAATAACCTATGGAGCTTTCTGAAGGATTTGCAATTGGAACTGAGGCTTTTGTGGTTGGGGAGGAAATGAAAAATATGAGAAAAAGGCTGCTGGCGTTTTTGCTGTGTTGTATCATTGCCTCTGGAATTGGTTGGTGTCCCCCCAGGGCCCGGGCAGAAGCGGAATCGGAAAAGATATGGGAACCTTTTCGTTCCGGATCGGGAGAAGGGCAGGATTTCAGACAGGTGGGGAAATCAGGAGATATCGAACTATACTTCAACAAGAAGAATGGTTTGATTGCTGTGGCTGACAAAAGCAATGAATTTGTCTGGGGGTCCCCCTGTGCGGTTGGTTTGCCCGAGGATGCGAAATATCCAAAAAAAATAATGGAGAACATGCAGGCTCTGTTCAATTTCTCGTATTCCAACCTAAAGAATAACAAAGGCCAGGTTATTGAAACCAATAGTGTATCAGAAGACTCCAAAGTGGATTGTGTGGACAGGAAAAATGGAATTTCCCTGACCTATGATTTCAGAAAGCTGGGGATTTCCCTGTCGGTTGACATTATGGTGAAACATGGCTCGCTTGTTTTTTATGTTCCTGCGGATAAAATCAGGGAAGATGGAGAATGGGGACTGGTCAGTATAGAAGCCCTGCCTTTTTTCGGTGCTTCCAGGATTGGGAAGGACGGTTATCTGTTTTATCCGGACGGCAGCGGCGCATTGCTGTATTTTGATAAAAAGCCGAGGGATGTCTCAAAATATTCCTTTGACGTATATGGAACGGATCAAATGGACTTTCGTGAATTGGAAAAGGAAAACGATGTGATGCTCCCTGTATTTGGAATCCGGCAGGAGAACAACGCTTTCCTGGCCGTGCTGAGTCAGGGGGATACGGATGCCCGCATAAACCTGTATCCCAGCGGTTACATCACGGACTGGAACCGGATATCTCCTGAATTCGTATACAGAAGGCTTTACAAGGATCCACGGAGCGATGAGAAAATTCTATATAAAATTGAAAATCACCTGATAAAAACAGACCGGGAAGTGCAGTACCTGTTTTTAAGCGGGGAAGAAGCGAATTACAGTGGAATGGCCAATTGCTATCGGGACTATTTGATTCGCAATAAGAAGCTGGCAGATCGGCGAAGTGATGTGGATGCCGCAGAGCCGATCCCGGTGGGACTGGACTTTTTTATGGGAATTACAGAAAACCGGATTTTGTTTGACCGGTTCATTTCCGCTACAACTTATGAACAGGTACAAAGGATTCTGGATCAGATGCTGCAAAAAGGGATCGCCGGTATGGATGCCCATTTGATTGGCTGGCAGAGAGGCGGGTATGGAGGTTATCATCTTCCGCCAACACCGGATCGCCACCTGGGAGGAGAGAAAGGGCTGAAGAACCTGAGCAAGTATACGTCGGACAGGGGTATTCGATTGTATCTGCAGGCCAATCTTGCGGACATTACCGGCAAGTGCAGGGGGTATACGCCAAGGAAGGATACCCTTTATCAGGCAAATGGCATGGTGGTGACCGATGCGGATCAAAACCGGTATCTGGTGAATCCACTTGCCGCGCAAAACAAACTGGCGAAGAGTTTTTTGCCTCATATGAAAGGCTATTCCATCAGCGGGCTGAATTTTGATGTTCTGGGCTCTCAGCTGTATTATGATTACAATAAGAATCATCCTGTCACCAGAGAGCAGGCGGCGGCATGCGACCGGGCAATGCTGGGGGAAGCGAAGCAGAAATATGGCAGCGTTGCCGTGCAGGGCGGCAATCAATATGTCCTGGACAAAGCCAGCCGGTTGTATCGGATTCCTACGGAAGGAAACGGCTTGTTTATTACCAGTGAATCCATTCCATTTTTTCAGATGGTGGTACATGGAAGCCTTTCCTATACGCCGATCCAGCCTGGAAATCTGGCTTATGATTTTCCAAGAGAGAAATTGAAGTGGGTGGAATATGGCTTTCTCCCCTATTTTGAACTGACATATCAGAAATCCAATGTGCTGAAGAACACAGATTACAATAAACTGTTTTCTTCCTATTATAAGGATTGGGAGAATACCATTGTGGAGGTATCCCGGGAATTCAATGACAGATTGGGCGACATTTGGCATCAGACGATGATAAGGCATGAAAAGATCCGAAAGGATGTATTTAAGGTTACTTATGAAGATGGTTCTCAGGTTTATGTGAACTACAGCGATGAGGCCGTCCAGGCGGATGGAAGGAATATTCCCGGGCTGGATTATCTGGTAGTGGGAAAGGGGGCAAACAAAAGATGAAAAAGCTGACGATCACGCAAAGGAAAAAGGTCAAAGGGTATCTGTTTATCTCGCCCTGGCTCGTTGGACTGGTATTGTTCTTTCTTCTTCCCTTCATACAGTCCTTGCGCCTGAGCTTCAGCAAGATCACCAAATATGCCGGCTTTCATATGAAATGGATAGGACTTGATAATTATGCCAAGGCTTTCCTGTGGGATGTTACTTTTCTTCCCATGTTTGGAACGGTTGTAAAGGATACCTTTGTCAACACCATCATGATTGTTGTATTTTCCCTTTTGATTGCCATTCTCGTCAACAAGAAAATTAGGTTCAGGGGATTTTTCCGGGGGGCATTTTTCCTTCCGGTATTGCTTGGCACCGGTTATGTCATGGAGCAATTGCTGGGGATCAATGCCGAAGGACCGGCTATGGAGATGGCACGGGGAATTGCCATACCGGAAGAGTTTATGAGATATCTGGATCCCGTTGTCGTAAGCGTATTGTCTGGATTTCTCAATCGAATCACTTATGTTCTCTGGAAATCCGGCGTACAGATCATCCTGTTCCTGGCCGGCCTGCAGGGCATTTCAAGTTCCCTGTATGAGGCGGCAAGGGTAGATTCTGCCACAGAATGGGAAATGTTCTGGAAGATCACCCTTCCCATGATTTCACCCGTTATCCTGCTGAATGTGATTTATACCATTATCGATTCCTTTACGGACACAAGCAATCCTATCGTGGATTATGTGCTGGATATCGGATTTACAAAGTCCCAGTTTGAGTACTCGGCGGCAATCAGCTGGCTTTATTTTATATTTGTATTGTTTGTTTGCGGAATTGTATACTTCATGATGCGGAACAAGGTATATGATACATCCAAAAAATAAACGGAAAGGATGGTGCATGTTCCATGATCGGAAAGGTGATCTCACCTGCAGCAGCAATCGGGAGGAAAGGAAAAAAAGTGGTACGCAGGGTTGCCAGCGTCAGACGATGGGCAGACCTGATTCTTCGTTTGGCAATATATATATTACTTTTTGACCTGGCATTCGTTTTTTTGTATCCTTTTATCCTTATGGTGGTAAACTCCCTGAAATCCCCAAAGGATTTACTGGATATTACAGTAAAAATTATTCCAACCTCATTTTACTGGAAAAATTATAAGATCGCTTTTTCGTCACTGAACTATGCGGGAGCTGCAAAGAATTCCCTGGTGATTACGGCTCTTACCACGCTGGGGCATATTCTTGCCTGTTCCATGATTGCATATGGATTTGCACGGTTTCGGTTTCCGGGGCGGGAATTCTTTTTCCTGATCGTCCTGTTCAGTGTGATTGTACCGATTCAGGTTTTGATTTTCCCATATTATATGCAGTTTTCCAAATGGGGATGGCTGAATACGTATCTGCCGTTGATTGTTCCCACTTTTTTTGGGTTTGGCCTGCGTGGCGGCTTGTATATTTTCATATTCCGTCAATTCTTTATGGGGTTGCCAAATGAGCTGGAGGAAGCGGCTACCATTGACGGATGCGGTGCGTTCCGGACTTACTGGAGCATCGTTTTGCCGATTTCCAGGGCTTCTACCCTGGTAGTGGGAGTGTTGTCCATGGTCTGGCACTGGAACGACTGTTTTGAACCCGGTATTTATCTGACAAAGCAAAAGCTATGGCCGGTGCCCATCAATATTCCCAATATGTATGCAACGCTGAAGGCGCTCAGCAGCGGGCAGACCGATGAATTCCTGATGGAAGGGGAAGTGCTGTTTAATGAAGGAATTGTTTTTGCCGGTACCTTTATGGTCATTCTCCCGATATTGGTCATCTACCTGATCTTACAGCGCCAGTTTATGGAAGGTATCGAACATACGGGCATCGTTGGCTGATTGGGTTACGATTCCAGCATGGCTGGAACAGCCGGCTTTTGTCCGTCATTTTAGGGAAGGGGGTTCTGCATATGGAGTTTACTGTCGCACAGGACGGCAGTGGTGACTTCCCGTCTGTTCAGAAATGTGTGGATGCCATTCCGGCAGACTTCGAAGGTCCCGTTGGCATATTCATCCGGAAGGGGAGATACAAGGAAAAGCTGGACATCGCAAAGCCATCTGTCACCCTGATCGGGGAGGATGAGGAAAAGACAATATTGACTTATGATGACTGCGCAGAAAAGCGGATGCCGGATGGCGGGAAAATGGGAACCTTCCGATCTTACAGTACCCGCATTACCGGGGAAGGTTTCCGGGCGGAAAATATCACATTTGAAAACACAGCGGGGCAGAAGGGGAGAGCCGGGCAGGCTCTGGCAGCTTATGTGGATGCAGACAAGGCCTGTTTCCGGAACTGCAGGTTTCTGGGATTTCAGGATACCCTGTTCACCGGCCCGCCGCCGCAGGATGCCGGGGATCTGGAGTGGTTAAGGAAAGACAAAATGCAAACCATCAGCCATCATGGCAGCAAAAACAGGCAGTTTTATGACCAATGTTACCTGGAAGGGGATGTGGATTTCATCTTTGGATCGGCAACGGCAGTGTTTCGAAACTGTGAGATTTTTTCAAAGGACAGGGGCCAAAAAGTCAATGGGTACATAACAGCCGCCTCTACTCCGGAGTCCCGGGAATACGGTTATGTTTTTATGGGCTGCCGATTAACCGGCGATGCCGGGCCACAGAGTGTCTATCTGGGCAGGCCATGGAGAAAGTATGCAAAGGTTGCGTTCCTGAACTGTCAAATGGGCAGTCATATTATCGGAGAGGGATGGAATAACTGGCGGGACAGGGAAAGGGAAAAGACGGTCGCCTACGTGGAATATAACAACAGGGGCCCCGGCGCGAAAAGGCAGGAACGGGTAAGCTGGTCCCGATGTTTAACCCCTGAGGAAGCGCTGAAATATCAGTTGGAGAAGATATTTCCGGGGAATAACAGCTGGTATAAATGATATCTTTCAAAATGGGCGAAGAATGGACAAAGAATGAATGAAGAATGAATGAAAGGGAAATAGACCGCGGATGGGATGTGAAACATTGTCTGATTTAAAACAATTGAGGGAAAAGGCCGCGCAAATCCGTATGGATCTTCTTGAAATGATTTACAGGGCAGGAGGGGGACACGCAGGCGGATCCCTTTCTTCCGTGGATATTCTGGTGGCGCTGTATTATAGTGTCATGAAGCTGGATCCAAAACATCCGGACCGGACGGACCGGGATCGGTTTATCCTGAGCAAGGGACACAGTGTGGAAGGATATTACGCTATCCTTTCCGATCTGGGGTTCTTCCCCAGGGAAGAGCGGACTTCCTATCGAAAGTTTCGTTCCGGACTGATCGGCCATCCATCCAATCACCTTCCTTCCATAGACGTGAATACCGGATCCCTTGGTCATGGGCTGTCCATTGGGGCAGGCATGGCCCTGGCCGGGAAAATGGATCAAAAGGATTATCATGTATACGTGCTGATGGGAGATGGGGAACAGGCGGAAGGGTCGGTTTGGGAAGCTGCCATGGCCGCAAGCCATTATCAGCTGGATCATCTGACAGGAATTATCGACCGGAACGGACTGCAAATCAGCGGGGATACGGAGCAGGTGATGGCACTGGAAAGTCTGAAGGACAAGTGGACCTCTTTTGGCTGGGAGGTTGTGGAGGTATCCGACGGCAACAATATGGAGGAATTGCTCACCGCTTTTCGGAGGATTCCTTCCGGGGGTCACAGGCCTCATTTGGTGATTGCCAATACCATCAAGGGAAAGGGGGTATCTTTTATGGAGAACCAGCCGCAATGGCATCATAAAGTACCTACGGAGAATGAGATGGGACAGGCAAAGAAGGAACTAGAGGCACAGATCAGGGAGGTGAGGTAAGGAATGACAAACACAATACCATGCCGGGAAGCGTTTTCGGATACCTTGTTGGAATGCGCAGAAAAGGACAGGAACATCATTGCCGTGACCACTGATTCCAGGGGATCCGTAATGCTGGGAAGATTTGCGCAGGAATGTCCCGGGCAGTTTGTGGAAGTGGGAATTGCTGAGCAGAATGCCATCGGGATCGCTGCCGGATTGGCTGCCTGTGGGAAAAAGCCCTTTGTCTGCGGGCCCGCTTGTTTTTTGTCCGCCCGCAGTTTGGAGCAGATGAAGGTGGATGTGATATACAGCAACACCAACGTAAAGGTAATAGGGGTCAGCGGGGGAATCAGCTATGGTCCCCTGGGCGCCACCCATCACTCCCTTCACGATATTGCCGTGCTGCGCTCCATGCCGGGAGTTACCATTCTGTTGCCATGTGATGTTCGTCAGACCCGGAAAATGACAAAAGTACTGGCGAATATGGAGGGCCCTGTCTATGTCCGGATGGGAAGGGCGCCTGTGCCGGATGTCTATTCCGGGGACGATGTTCCTTTTCAGATCGGGAAAGCCAATCTCCTGATGAAAGGAAACGATATTTCCATTATTGCGGCCGGGGAGATGGTTCGCATTGCCCTGGATGCGGGACTGCTTCTGAGAGAAAAAGGGATCCATGCCAGAGTGATCGATATGCACACTCTGAAACCACTGGATGTGGAGACGATTCGGGAAGCGGCAGCCGAGACACAGGCCATCGTTACGGTTGAGGAACACAATATCCATGGCGGATTGGGGGCGGCTGTAGCGGAAGTTGTGGTACAAAGCCATCCTTTGCCCATGAAGATACTGGGCATACCGGATGAGCCGACGGTTTCGGGAGAGCCTTCTGAAGTTTTCCAATATTATGGACTGACCGGAGAGGGCATTTGTCAGACGGCAAAAAAACTTTTAAACGGGGAGTGGGAATGACAACATGCAGAAAACAGAGCAGTGGGGTATTTTTGAGCTGTCCCTGAAGGGAAAGGAAGAGGGAAACCCCTTTGTGGACGTCCATTTGGGTGCGCAGTTCCAATTTCAAAACAGGAAAGTGAAGGTGGAAGGTTTCTATGATGGGGACGGAATCTTCAGGCTGCGTTTTATGCCGGATCGGGTCGGGGTCTGGTCCTACACCAGTCAAAGCAACCGGAAGGAACTGGATGGGGTGACCGGACAGTTTGAATGTGTTCCCGCAACGGAGGGAAATCACGGCCCGGTTCACGTAAAAGACCGGCTGCATTTTACCTATGAGGATGGAACGCCTTTCGTTCCGTTTGGAACCACATGTTACGCATGGACACATCAGGAAAAGGAGCTGGAGGAACAAACTCTTCAGACACTGGCGCATTCCCCTTTCAACAAATTGAGAATGTGCGTGTTTCCCAAGCATTATGCCTATAATCAGAATGAACCCCTCTATAATCCTTTTGAAGGATCCCTGGAAGAAGGATGGGACTTCAGCCGTTTCCAACCGAAGTTTTTCCGGCACCTGGAGGAGCGAATCATCGATCTCATGAAGCTGGGAATCGAAGCGGATTTGATTCTCTTTCACCCCTATGACAGATGGGGGTATTCCAGTATGGGCAAAGAGGCAAACCAGCGGTATCTTCGTTATATCGTATCCAGACTGGCATCCTTCCGGAATGTGTGGTGGTCGTTTGCCAACGAATACGACCTGATGAAGCAGTTCCCAATGAGCGACTGGGATGATTATTTCCGCCTGGTACAGGAGAAGGATCCCTTTCAGCACCTTCGTTCCATCCATAACTGCCGCTTGTTCTACGACTACGGCAAGCCCTGGGTCACCCACTGTAGTATTCAGAGTTCGGATCTGACCAAAGTCAATGAATGGCTGGAAACCTATCAAAAACCGGTTATCGTGGATGAATGCCGCTATGAAGGAAACATCAGCCGGTACTGGGGAAACATCGCGGCCTGTGAAATGGTCTATCGCATATGGGAAGGAACCGTGCGGGGCGGATACGTTGGCCATGGGGAAACATTTGTGGATCCAAAGGATATCCTGTGGTGGGCAAAAGGAGGAACCCTGCACGGACAAAGTCCGGAGCGGATTTCCTTCCTCCGTGGAATCATGGAGGAAGCTCCCCGTGACCTGGAGCCGGTATGGATCGGGAAAGACACCCGTGCCGCCATTGGGAAAGAGAACCGGTACTTTCTTGCCTATTATGGTATTTCGCAGTCTGTGTACAAAGATCTGTGTCTGCCGGAGGGAAGAAAATATAAGATGGATGTCATTGATACCTGGGATATGACGATCTCTCCTGCCTTAGGGATATTCGAAGGCAACTGCAGGGTGCCGCTTCCGGGAAAACAGTATATTGCGCTTCGGATCCGGGAAGTGTAGCGGGAAAAGAGGATGCATTGTGGAAAAAAAGTATATTCTGGCTGTTGATCAGAGTACATCCGGAACAAAAGCCATACTGTTCCATCACGGGGGGGAGCGGATTTGCCGCTGCAGCAGGGATCATACGCAGTATTATCCACAGCCGGGCTGGGTCGAACACGATGCGGAGGAGATTTATCAAAGGACATTGGATGCCATTCATGATGTACTTTGTGAAAGCAGCATCTCTTCCGATGAAATCGCTGGACTGGCGTTAACCAATCAACGGGAAACGGTGGTCGTGTGGGACAGGGAGACCGGCCGGCCTGTTTCCCATGCCGTTGTGTGGCAATGCAGGCGCAGTGCGGAGATATGCGATCGGCTGAAGCAAGACGGTCTGGAAAATACGGTCCGGGATAAGACCGGTTTGGTTCTTTCCCCATATTTTTCCGCCTCGAAAATACAATGGATACTGGATCATGTGAAGGGAGCCAGGCAGAAAGCGGAAGCCGGAAAGCTGCTGTTTGGAACAATGGATACCTGGCTTGTCTGGAACCTGACGGGCGGAAAGGTCCATGCCACGGATTATTCCAATGCGAGTCGTACGCAGCTGTTCAACATTTATGACCTCTGCTGGGACCGGGAACTTTTTCACCTGTTCTCCATACCGGAGTGCATGGCACCGGAAGTCCGGTATTCCGATGAAATATTCGGCTATACCGACCTGAATGGGATGCTGGACCGAAAAATCCCGATTTCCGGAGTCCTGGGAGATTCCCATGCAGCTTTGTTCGGGCACAATTGTTTTCAGAAAGGAATGGCCAAGGCCACCTATGGGACCGGCTCTTCCGTCATGATGAACATCGGGGCCGAGCCAATCCGGGTGGGGAATGGGTTGGTGACCTCCATTGCCTGGGGCGCCTTCAATAAGGTGGAATATGCTCTGGAGGGGGATGTTAATTTCTCGGCAGATACCATCAAATGGCTGGCAGAGGATCTGGAACTCATTGAGGATCCTTCAATGGCCGGACCACTGGCCGCTTCGGTACCCGGGACAGACGGCGTGTTCTTTGTTCCGGCTTTTGCGGGGCTGGGGGCCCCTTATTGGGACAATGGGGCCAGAGCCGCTATCACAGGGATGACAAGAGGAACCAGGAAGGCTCATGTGGTAAGAGCTGCGGAAGAATCCATCGCTTATCAAATCAAGGATATTGTGGATCAGATCCGAAAGGAATCCGGCATGGAACTGAAGGAATTACGGGTGGATGGCGGAGCATCCAGGGACAACTTCCTGATGCAATTTCAGGCGGATATGCTGGATGTACCGATTGTGCGGAACAAAATATCGGATCTATCCGCGTTCGGCTCCGCACTTTTGGCCGGGCTGGCATGGAAGGTCTGGGACTCTGTGAAGGATGTGGAAAAGCTCCATGCTTCGGATGCCGTATTCCACAGCAAAATTACCACGGAACGGAGAGAAGCCCTGTATTGTGGATGGAAAGCGGCCATTGCACGGATCCACACGTAAAACGGATCCTCTTTTTACTGGGACAAAAAATAAAACTGCGACTTTGTTGGGGGGAGAAGGTATTGAATAAAGTGGTTTTTGGTGTTGTCGTGACCAGCCGGAGTTGTTTTCCGGATCATCTGGCAGTGGAAGCCAGGAAAATGATTTTGAAGAAACTGGATTCCATGGGCTTTTCATCTGTCATTGTTTCCGAAAGGGATACGCCTCTGGGTGTGGTGCAGACCTATTCGGATGCGGTCAAATGTGCAGATTTGTTTCAGAAAAACCGGAACAGGATAGACGGCGTCATTGCGGTGCTGCCAAACTTCGGAGAGGAGACCGGCGTGTCCGCAGCCATTGATCAGGCACAATTGCAGGTTCCTGTTCTGGTGCAGGCCTGTGAGGACAGCCTGGAGAAGCTGCAGATTGAAAATCGGAGAGATGCTTTTTGCGGGAAACTGTCCCTTTGTAACAATCTCTATCAAAGAGGCATTCGATTTACCAATACGACGACTCATACCTGCAGCATAGACAGCGATGTCTTTACGAAAGATCTGGAATTCTTCGCAGCTGTTTGCCGCGTGGTGAAAGGACTGTCCCATGCCAGAATCGGTGCGATCGGATCCAGGCCGGATCCCTTCCATACGGTCCGGTACTCCGAAAAGCTTCTGCAGGCCTATGGCATCACTGTGTCTGCGGTGGATCTCGCTGAGATCATTTTTAAGTCCCGGGAGATGGGAATGACGCCTGAGGTTTCCCAAAAAACCGAAGCGATCAAAAACTATGGCAAAATCGCCCCCCAATACGGGGAAGAGGACATCATCCGACAGGCAAAATTATGCATGGTGATCGAAGACTGGGTCAGGGAGAATCAATGCGACGCCACCGCGATTCAGTGCTGGAATGCATTGGAACAGTATTATGGATGCGCGCCCTGCCTGGCCATGAGCCTGATGGGGGAAAGGGGACTGCCCAGCGCATGCGAACTGGATGTCCTGGGTGCTCTGACCATGTATGCCATGAATCTTGCTTCCGGAGAGCCTTCCGGTTATCTGGACTGGAACAATAATTATGAGGAAGACCGTGACAAATGCATTTGCCTGCACTGCTCCAATTTTCCAAAACGTTTTGCAAAGGCGGAGATGGAAATATCCGACCTGGATGTCCTGGGCACAACCCTGGGAGCGGAGAACTGCTTTGGCGCCTGTAAGACACGGGTGGCAGCCGGCCCCATGACATTTGCCAAGATCACGACGGACGACCGAAACGGCAAAATCAAGGCTTATGTCGGCGAGGGGGAATTTACGGACGATCCGGCGGAAACCAAAGGCGGAGTCGCTGTGTGTCACGTCAGGGGACTGCAGAACATGATGAAGTACATTACAAAAAACGGATTTGAACATCATGTCGCCATGAACCGGTCTTCCACTGCGGATGTATTGGAAGAAGCGTTTGGCAACTACCTGGGCTGGGAAGTCTATCGGCACAGGTAAAAAAGAGAGGTGTGAAGCCGTGAGCTTTCAATGGGAAAGGAACAACGGTCAAAGCGAAAGCCTGTACTGCAGAAAGGAATGCATTGGGGAACTGGTTGTCCGTCCATCGGATGGAATTTCGCCGGGGAAAAGGCAGATGGAGGAGATTGAACCGGGAATTTTTCAAATCACGCAGTCCTTTTCTGTCACGGGAAAGGGGGATTTGGCCTCGGTTGCCATCGATTTTATTGCTCTTTTTTCTTCCGAATGGTCGATGATCCCGGCAGTAAGCTATAACGGGAACCACTGGGGAAACGGGAGGGAGCCGAAAGGATTTGAAAAGGACGGAGTTCCCTGGACTTTTTCCTACAGCAGGTGTTCTGTACCGGGAGCTACTTTTTCGACAGGGAAAAGGTGGTCGGTGGGCCTGTTTGGCAAAATGGACTCCTCTGTGCCCGCTTTTTCCTGCTCCCTGATTCCGAAGGAGGGGAAAACCGTCCATCGCCTGATCTGGCCGGAACAGGAAGCCCCGTTGTCGTATTGTGGGACGGATCGGTATAAGGAACCGTTCCGAAGATCTTTGGATGTTGAAAAAGGAACTGACTTTACTGCCGTGTTCTATTTGATTCTTGATGAAAGAAGAGACGGTCCGGTTCCTTATTCCAAAATGATGGATTTTGCCTGGAAGCTGTTTTATCATGAGCAGAAGCCATGGTTTTCCCCGAAGGAGCTATGGAACCTGGGCCGGGACTATGCAAAAAACGTTTTGTATGTGGAAGACAGGAAGTTCCGGGGATTTTCCAAGGGGCTGAAATGGAATGGAACGGAATGGAACCTGCGGCCCAGTGCGAAATATCTTGTGGGCTGGACGGGGCAGAATCTATCTCTCGCCAATTCCATGTTATACCATTTTGCCCGGACGGGGGACAAAAACGATTATCAAATGGCGATCCATACACTGGATTCCTGGGTGAATCATGCAACATTGGAGAATGGACTGATCCGCTGCCTTTTTGATTTTGTACTGGGGGATGAAACGGGAAAGGAAGTTCAGGATGCATGCAATTTATCGGATGCCGCCCTGAATTTTCTGGAGGCATGGGAATTTTTGAGAAAGCTTCATATCAATAAGCCGGAATATCGAAAGGCGGCAATGGGAATTTGCGATTTTGCCGTTTGCCATCAGCTGCCTAGCGGATCCTTTGGAAAATCATGGACCAATGATGGGGAGGTCTGGAACTCCTATGGCACCATAGGCTGCTGCCTGGTCGTTCCCCTGATCAAAGCCTATGAGCTGACAAAAGAAAGCAAATATCGGAATTCGGCGAAAAAAGGGTATGCCTTTTATTTGGATTGCTTTCAAAAGGATGGTTATACGACGGCAGCTGCTTTGGATACCTGTTGTATTGACAAGGAGTCTGCCATCTCCCTGCTAAAGAGCAGCCTGTTGTTGTATGAATTGGAAAGAGATGAAAAATATTTAAAATATGCCGAATGGATTTCCTGCTATCTGTCAACCTGGCAGTGGCATTATACAGATGTGTTTCCATCGGCGACTCCGCTTTCGGATATGCATTATGATACATTTGGCGGAGCATCCGTCTCCACCCAGCATCATCATATGGATGCCTTTGCGCTTTGCTTTGTGGAGGACTGGCTGAAGCTGAGCCGATTTACCGGAAAGGATATATGGCGGCAGCGGGCCAGGGCAGCCTGGATCAATGGAACATTTGGGATTTCGGATGGCACGCTGGAAGTGTCTGGTATAAAACGGCCTGCCGGCAGTCAGGATGAAGGGTTCTTTCATACCCATTGGGGAACTTCAAAGGAAGCATCCCCATCTCCAAAAGGGTATGTCAGCAACTGGCTTGTCGCATGGCCTACCGCGTTTCGGCTGCAGACTCTCCGGCATCTGGAGGACTGGGAACCTTTGCAGGGTTAAATAAAATCCATTCCCGAATGTTGTGTTGCCGTGGGAAAGGGGGACTGACCATACGGACTGCCTGCCGGCAAAGGCCAGGCGGGCAAGGTACCATACAGGAAGGGGAGAACCGGACAGGAAGGGGAGAAGCATGAAGCAAACCAATCGTTTTTCGTACGACATGTTGGATCTGGAGCAGCCGGATGCGGCAAAGGATGTATTTTGGCTGTCCGGCATGGCCATCGGCGGAGTGGAAGAGAAGGGAAATGTTCTATTGAAGATTCCCTTTCAGGCCCAACAACAGCCGGATTTTCGACCGGACCGAACGAAGAAAAGAAAGATCCATTCCATGATGGTACGGGCCTATGGGGAAAACATTATCCGATGCACCATTGGATTTGGCGGCAGGATGCCGTCGGATCAGACCAATGAGATGATGGAATGGGATCCGACATTGAAGCAAAAGCCTCTGCATCTGGAAAAGACAGAGGAAGGATGGGCTTTGACGGACAGCGATCATGTTCTGAGAATGAAGATTTCTGCAGGGAAAAAGCCTATAAAAAAATGGAGTACCCTTCAGCCGGACCCGCAGGTTTTTTTTGATGCTGTCGTATTTCCGGATGGCAGAATCGCTGTTCCCTTTATGGCAAATGATACGTTTACGCCATTGCACCTGGATTCTGCCAGTCTGGGATATGTGGAACGAGACGGCAGGGCAGACCGATGTTGTTTTTCCCTCCATGCAAATCATGACGAAAAGTTTGCGGGAACCGGGGAACGATTTGAAAGCATGAATCTGGCAGGCAAAACATTCGTTCTGGAGAACGAGGATGCGCTGGGTACAAACAGCAGACGGGCATATAAAAATGTACCTTTTTATCTGTCCAGCAAGGGATATGGGCTTTTGATCATGACATCCTGTTCTGTACGGCTTTCCCTGGCGGATATTTCCACAAGGGCAGCGCAGGGCCTGGTGGAAGACGATATTCTGGACTTATTCCTTATCGGAGGCACGAGGCCGGATCGGATCATTTATGAATACAGGAGAGTAACCGGATTTCCGCGGAATGTGCCGCTTTGGTCCTATGGAATCTGGATGAGCAGGATGACCTATTTTTCCGCTCAGGAGACCAGGGAAGTGGTACGGAAATTACGGCAGCAGAAATTTCCGTGTGATGTGATTCATCTGGACACCGGGTGGTTTCCAAAAGACTGGCAATGTGAGTGGAAGTTTAACGAAAAAACATTTCCGGATCCGGAAAAATACATGAAGGAAATGAAACAGCAGGGGATTCATATTTCCCTGTGGCAGACACCAAATGTGGCCCGCAATACGGAAGTGTACCAAACGGCTGTAAAAAATGGCTATCTTCCTGTAAAAACGGAAATTGCAAAGGACGGTTCGAATTTCGGAAAGGTGCAGTATGGAGGACGGATTGATTTTACCAATCCGGCAGCGGTGCAGTGGTATCAGGGACTGCTCAGGCATTTGTTTGATCTGGGGGCCTCCGTGATTAAGACAGACTTCGGGGAAAAGATCGATATGGATGGATGCTTTTATGGTAAGTCCCCGGAAGAGCTGCATAATTTGTATGCTCTTTTGTATCAGAAAGCGGCGTTTGACATTACCGAAAAAGTCATGGGCAAGGGTCAGGCCATCATCTGGGCAAGGGCCGGCTGGACGGGATGCCAGAGATATCCGGTTCATTGGGGCGGCGATTGCGCCAGTACCTGGGATGGCCTGGCCGGAACAATACGGGGCGGACTCCACCTGGGCGTTTCAGGTTTTGGATTCTGGAGCCACGATATCCCGGGATTTCACGGGTTGCCGGATTTCATGAATCATTGGCCGGAAAATGATCTGTATCTGCGCTGGACACAGGTTGGTGTATTTACTTCCCATATGAGATATCATGGCGCTTCTCCGAGGGAGCCATACCACTATCCCGAAATCGCTGATTTGGTACGGGAATGGTGGAACCTGCGGTATGCCCTGATCCCTTATTTGAAACAGCAGGGGGATCAGGTCGTGAAAACGGGATTTCCCCTGATGAGAGCCCTGTTGTTTCATCATCCGGAGGATCCATACTGCTGGTATATCGACGATGAGTTCTATTGTGGGGATTCCCTGCTGGTTGCCCCTGTAATGAATCCGGAAGGAAAGCGGGATGTGTATCTGCCGGAAGGCAGGTGGACCGATTTCTGGACCGGTGAAACAATTTCTGGACCGGTTCAGTTGAAAGGAATTGTTTCCCCCTTGAGCAGGATACCGGTTTACTGCACAAGCGGCGTCACAATACCGGTATATCCCGAAATCGTCCAGCATACGGGCGAAATGGATTGGTCAAAGATTTGCGGCCTTGCTTTTGATGAAAGCTACAAAGGGTTTTCCAAATCCATCCTGGGTAAAAATATTAAATTGGGCTGCGATCCATAAGGCAGTCTTTTATCCTTTTGATATTACAGATACCGGGAAAACTCAGGAAATGGCTGAGCGGATTCTTGCAGAACAGGGGCCGGTAACCATACTTGTCAACAATGCCTGAAATTATTGCAAAAAATCGGCAATGCCATGGATGTCGACATGGCTGCTGTTTTCCTGTCCAGCGATGCGGCAGGGTATATATCGGGAGCCTGTTTGCCGGTGGATGGCGGTGCTTTGATCGGATTCTGACAGCAGGGACAGTTCAAATGATATAAGGGGGAGAAAAGGATATGAAGGAAAAGGCAATCGATACCAAACTGGTGGTCCGGCCCATTGTGGGCTGCCTGACCCACTCCCATTTCTGGGAAGGTCCGTGCCGTGCCGGACGTCGGGAAAATATGACCGTGGAAGCGGAGACAAAACAGGCGGACAACGCTTTTGCCAAGGCGCAGCAAAAGCTCAGGGAGGCGACGGATGAGATAGAGTTTCTGGAGCCCATTGATGCCCGATATGATGAAAAATTTGTAGTAAGCCGCAAGGTGTTTGAGCAGATAGAAACCGATATGGACAAAGTGGACTTTTTCCTCTGCATGAACTGGCGTGTTCCCAGGCTGGAGCGCTATCGGAAACCGATTGTTATTATGCAGAATGGGAATGAGGGGATCGATTTTTGCGCCTATTGCCGTTCAATTGGGGTGGAAGCCTATGTGGCAATGGATATTCAGGACCTGAATGAAATTGCCCATCTGCTGTGGATCCGCAAGGCCGTCGCCAACACCAGGGCATTGGTGCTGACGGCTGGTTCCCAGCCAACCTTTGGGGTTCAGAGTCTGATCCGCGATCCTGAAGTACTCCGGCAGCGTTATGGCTTTGAGGTGATCAAGCTTCCGTTTCCATCCATTGTGCCCTATATGGACGAAATTTCGGATCAGGAGACAAAGGAAACAGTGGAGAAGCTGCTGGCGGGAGCGGACGAGGTCAAGGTTCGTACGGATTGGTTTCCAAATGATATCAAGTATTATCTGGCTGCCAGAAAGATGATGGATGTTTATGACTGCAACGCTTTTTCCACTGCCTGCCATGAACTATGCACCTCGGAAATTCCACAGAAGCGCAAATTTACACCCTGTGTATGCCATTCCCTGATGAAGGACGATGGTATACCCAGTGCCTGTGAAGAGGATTTGAACACATTGCTGGCCATGACGATCCTGCAGTATGCGGCAAATCGCCCGGCCTTTATGGGTAATCCAAGCTATGAAACGGACGAATTGCTGAAGCTGCACCATGCGGTTCCGGCTCTTTGCATGAATGGATATGGGACAGAGCCACTGCACTATAAACTATGGGCCTTTACCGGCCAGGGTTTTGGCGGGAAGCTGCAGGTGGATTTTACCGAAAATGAAAGCAATACAGTTACCCTGGCCCGGTTTAATCCGGCAGGGGATACCATGTGCGTAAAAACCGGAGAGGTAATCCGCTCCGAATATAAGGAAACCTATTGCAGCCCCTATTACTATATCCGGATGGACGATGCCAGGGCGTACATGCACCATCTGGCGGACTTTGGCCATCATCAGGTGCTTATTTTCGGGGATTACAGCAGACAGCTGGAGGAACTATCCGGCATTATGGGCTTTCAGGTGACACAGGGCTAATGGACTGAAAGGTGCAGGCTGCTGCAGGGAGCCGGAAAGGACGGACAGGACATGATTTATCTGAACAATGCCGCAACCACCTATCCCAAACTGCCATGCGTATTGGAGGCGCATGCTGCGGCACTGGCAAATCCTCCGCAGGGACAGTTCCGGGGAAGCAGCTTTGGTTCGTATGATTTTTATGGGGACTGTCAGACTGCCATGAGCTGTATTTTGGGGGTAAGGGACAGGGAGCGGATCTTTTTTACATCCGGAGCCACCCACTCCCTGAACGCATTGCTTTCCGGGCTGGATTTGCGTGGGAAGCGGATTGTCGCTACCGCTGCCGAGCACAACAGCGTATTGCGTCCGTTGTACAATCTTTCGCAGTTGAAGGACAATGAAATCGTCATTGTTCCCTGTGACCGTTTCGGAAAAGTCCGGCCGCAGGATGTGGAAAGACGCATGACAGCAAACACAGGACTTGTTATTGTAAATCACTGTTCCAATGTGACCGGTATGGTGCAGGATATGGAGGCCATCGGGCAGGTGGCTGGAAAATATGGCGCCCTGTTTTTGGCAGACGTATCCCAGAGTGCCGGGTGCCTGCCGATCCGTGGAGATCAGTGGGGGGCGGACGCCCTGGTTTTTACAGGGCACAAAGGTTTGTTTGGCGTACAAGGAACAGGCGGATTTTATATCAGCCGGAAACAATCCCTTCGGCCTTTCCTGTATGGCGGAACCGGAAGGGACAGCTCCAGGCTGATTTATAAAACGGATGCAGAGTATGAATACGATGCCGGCACGCAGAATGCACCGGGCTTGATTGCCCTGAAAGCAGGGGTGGATGCGATTCTGAAAAAGGGAGTGGAGGCGGTACAGGCCCGGGAGCAGGAACTGGTCCGCTTTCTGTATGATGGGCTGTCACAGCTGTGCGGTGTAATGGTTTATGGGCAGAAAGATGTCAATACCGGTCCGGTTGTCAGCTTCAACATACAGAGGCTTTCCCCGGCGGATACGGCCTATATTCTGCAAAATGGCTACGGTATTGTGGTGAGGGCCGGCCTCCATTGCGCTCCATTGATTCACTCTTTCATTGGAAGCAGGGAATCAAAGGGAACTGTGCGCGTCAGTCTGTCCGCTTTGAATACCATGCAGGAGATGGAGTGCCTGCTAAGTGCATTGAAGGAAATCACAAAAAATGTACGGTGAAAAGGATTTAAGCCATGATAAAAGTCATAAAACGGATCGAATCGCAGGAGCGTTGCGCCGAGGCCGGCTGGTATGCCTACGATTTTCTACTGGCAGAGCCAATTACGGAGGAAGAAATTCTTGGGCTCCGGCCTCTTGGCTCTTTTATATATCTTTCCATGTTGAAAAAACCCTTTTTTAAAATAGAAAATCATCATTATTTTATCAAAGGAATATTGGGAGATGATTTTTTCCGCGTGGCAGTACAAAGAGACTATCCCGATCTTCTGGAGGAAATCCAGAGGTTTGTTGAGAGGCCGGCGGCCGAACCAGGGGCAGATCAATAAAAACTCCATGCCGGTCATTGATGCCGGTGTTAAAGGAGCAGACACCATTAGGCATGCATGGGGCGGATCAATATAAACTCCATGCCATCATTGATGTCCGTGAACAAGTGGATGGGAGGCTATATGAAAACAGCGATCATTATAACCGATAGGATAAGGAAAAAACGGATTCAATTTGGAATGGATCGTATTCAAAGGGAACTGCAGGATGCCGGGTATAGCACACAGAGAGTTGAACTGCCGGAGCGGCTGGAAGATTATCGGCAGTACTGTGGTGATAAAATATATATAGGGGAACGGGGAACCGATCCCTTTCTTTCCTGGCTGGAGCAAAAGGAATTGTTATTGTATCATGGGCCGGAGCCGAAGAAGGAAGGCTTTTATCTGGAAACCTGCCCGGGCCGGCTGACCGTCGTTGTCGGCGGCAGCGATACCGGCACACTGTATGGCTGCCTGGAGCTGGCCGCAAGGATTCGGGAGAAGCATCGGATTCCGGAGAATCTTGCCTTTTATGATGCGCCTGTGTTTCAATTAAGAGGGCCGTGTGTTGGCTTGCAGAAAACAAAAATTGAGCCTCCGCGCCTGACATACGAATATCCCATTACGCCGGACCGATTCCCGTGGTTTTATGAGAAAGGGAGATGGACGGATTTCCTGGATCGATTACTGGAATATCGCTGCAATGTGCTTTATATCTGGAATGGCCATCCTTTTTCTTCCCTGATCAAATTGAAGGAATATCCGGAAGCATTGGAGGTAACAGAGGAGGAATTCGGGCAGAATCAGGAAATGTTCCGGTGGCTGACAGAGGAATGTGATAAAAGAGGAATCTGGGTCGTTTTGAAATTTTACAATATTCATATTCCGTATCCGTTTGCGGTGCAGCATGGTCTGGAGCAGCGCCAGAGCAAAATCAATCCATTGGTTGCGGACTATACAAAAAAATGCATCATCGAATTTATCAAATCATTTCCCAATATTGGTCTGATGGTTTGCCTGGGGGAGGCTTTGCGGGGAAACCAGAATAAAACGGACTGGTTTGTGGATACGATTATTCCTGCTGTGAAAGAAGGAATGCGGCAGGCAGGTTTAAAGGAAGAGCCACCTGTGATCCTGCGTGCCCATGACTGCGACCCTTTTGCTGCAATAAAGGGTGCGAAAAAGTTGTATTCCAATTTGTACACGATGTGGAAGTACAACGGGGAAGGACTGACGACTTATTTCCCAAGGGGAAGCTGGCAGAAACAGCATCAGGCACTGAGTCGGCTGGGAACAACCCATATCCTGAATGTTCATATTCTTGCGGATCTGGAGCCCTTCCGTTTCCAGGCGCCGAATTTCATTATGAAATGTATGCAGGCAGGGCAGAACCGGCTGGGTGGAAACGGCTTGCATTTGTATCCCCTGTTTTATTGGGATTGGCCTTATTCTCCGGATAAGAGGACGCCAAGGCTACTCCAGATGGATCGGGACTGGATGTGGTATGAAGCCTGGTTTCGATATGCCTGGAATCCCAATCGGAATGAAAAAGACGAAGATGTCTATTGGACAAAGAGAATTGCCAGGCATTTTTCATGTTCGGAAGACGTGGCAGGCCTGTTGCTGGAGGCAATGGAAAGTGCAGGGCACTGCGCCCCCAGGATACTTGGAAGGATTGGCATTACGGAAGGAAACCGTCAGACCTTCAGTCTTGGAATGACGATGAGCCAGATGACCAATGTCAACCGGTATCGTCCAAATCGTGAACTATGGAATTCGGTTGCCAGAGTCGGAGAGCAGCCGGACGATTATATCCGGAGGGAATTGGCAGGCGAGCCTCATATCGGGGAAACGCCATATGATATGATCCGGGAAGTAACAACGGATGAGGAAAATGCCTGGAAAAAGTGTCATATGGCTATGGAGGGCATGGGCGTTCAGGGAAAACAGAATGAGGAGGCGGGCAGAGTCCGGCAGGATGTGGAAGCTATCTGCTATCTTACCCGATTTTATTGCTGTAAACTGAAGGGCGCAATGCAGATATTGAAATATAAATATACCATGGCGGATCCCCTGCATGGGGATATCACATTATTGGAGAAGGCATTGGACTGGATGGGGAAAAGTCTGGAGGCATATCGAAAGGTTACGGAGATTACCCGTGATACTTACCTTTACGCAAACAGTATGCAGACTCCGCAGAGGAAGATTCCGTTTCCGGACGGTCAGCTTTATTGTCATTGGGAACAATGCCTGCCGGAATACGAAAAGGAATACAGGAACTTTAAAAGAAATATCGAAAGGATCAGGGATGGCAGCCTGACGATAAAACATAAAACAGCTGCAGGAAGGGCGGAGCCGCTGAAACAGGCAGATTTCAGCGTATTGAGCGAAGGATGCGAAACCTATCCAGTCCGAAAGGGAAGCCTGGCTTTTACAGACAGAGAGTATAGGATCAGGGAGGTGATACCGGAGCTGGATGGCCTGACCGGAATACGGTTCCGCAGTGATATGGCAGAAAGGAAAGGGATTTCCCTGAAAATGGATCTGAAGGAAGACAGCCGGGTACTGATTGGATACATGCAGGCAAAGGGAACCCAGTGGCTGCAGGTACCCGAACTGGAAACCGATACCCATGCTGACGACCGGGGAGGATTGGAAGTACAGTTTCGGAATGCAGTTCGTATCAGCGGATGTCCCTCTGTGAACGTCCATACTTTTCAGTACGAAAAAGGGATTCACGAGCTGTATTTTGGAACAGGAAGTTATCTGGTCGTGGGCGTGATACCAAAAGACATAAAGCTTCAGCAGAAAAGCGGGAGCCTTTTGGAAGAAAACCCTGAAACACTGGACTGGCTGTATGAATCATCGCCAGTCTGAATATTGTATTCATTAAATATGGGGGGATTTTTATGCAAGGAGATCCATTCGTATTGGGAATTGTAGGGGCTGAAGAAGGGAGGAAAAAAATGATTGCCGAACCTGTCAGGGAATTCATCTTTTTGAATGACCGGCCCTTTCGCAGCTGTCATGCGTCCACCGTATTGAAGCTGAGCAACGGAGACATTCTTGTCGCCTGGTTCGGAGGCTCAAAAGAAGGTGCGGAGGATGTGGCGATTTGGTATACCAGGCGCACGGAAGATGGTTGGGACTATCCGAAAAAGCTCTCGCATGAGGCCGGTTTGCCGCATTGGAATCCAGTCCTGTTTATGGGAGAAAATGGTCAGATTATCCTGTATTATAAGGTCGGACATCGTATTTCGCAATGGTATACCTGCTTTATGACTTCTGAGGACGGATATTTCTGGTCCAGTCCCAGGCCTCTGGTGGAAGGGGATTGGGGCGGCCGGGGCCCGGTCCGGAACAAAGTCATCAAGCTGAAGGATGGTACATGGTTGGCTCCTGCTTCGATAGAGGGGAAATCCTGGGATGCCTTTGTGGATATTTCCAGGGATCAGGGGAAAACGTGGATCAAAAGCGCAATGGTTCCGATTGTTCATCAAGAGCCGGAGCGGAGGGGGAAGGAAGCCGGACCGGATCCTGCCAGTTCTTTGGATTCGCAATATGTTTTTCACGGAAAAGGGGTCATACAGCCTACGCTTTGGGAATCCGATCCCGGAGCGGTGCATATGCTGCTGAGAAGCACGGAAGGACGGATTTTCCGCAGCGATTCGGCGGACAGTGGGAAAACATGGTGTCCTGCGTATCCGACTGTTCTGCCGAATAACAACAGTGGAATTGATGTTGTAAAACTGTTGGACGGCAGACTGATCCTGGCTTATAATCCGGTAGGCCGGAACCATGGCGCCAGGACGCCGCTTATCCTGAGCATGTCCCGGGATAACGGTATAACCTGGAAGCAGGTATGGACGCTGGAAGAGGAAGAAGGTGAATACTCCTATCCCGCAATCATTGCCGATGAGGATGAAATCCTCGTGACCTACACATGGAAACGGGAAAGGATTGTTCTCTGGAAAATCCCCATTTCGTCCCTGTGACAGGATCAGGATGACTTCAGGGCAATTTTGGGAGGACTTCAGGACAATTTCGGGAGGACTTCAGGACAATCCCGGGAGGACAGTTCTACTCATCAATCAGTTCCAGTTCCAGGAAATCAAAATCTATGGTTTCAATGAAGTTGTCCTGTATCAGTTCCACCCGTTGATATTTGTCATAGTCCCTCTGATTGTTGGGCAGCCACATAGGCCTTTGCAGGTCAAATTCATAGCAGATTTTCTGGATGCATTCCTGAAGCCTTTCTTCCCTGGACAGTCCGGGTTCTTCACTGGTTACTGTGATATCCCGGACTGTTTTGTTATTTTTCCGTATTTTTCCCCATAGACGAAACATTTCCTCACCCTTCGTTTTTTGATTCGGTACCATTATAACAAAAAACGGGCATATTAAACACAGTGGACTCAATAATAATAAATAAGATGGAGCTGTCTGTAAAACAGGATGCGGAAGGAAGTGAGGAGAATCCGATTAATTCATTTTATAAAGATGTTGTTCCGGAGATATGTAGATGATGAGGTACCAGCCTACAGCTCACAAATGGCCTACTATTTTTTACTGGCTTTTTTTCCTTTTTCGATTTTCCTGATTACGATTATCGGCTATCTGCCGATATCCGATGCTGATATTCTGAAACCCCTGGCCAGTATTTTGCCGTCCATATCCTATCACGCACTGCAGGAGAATGTGGAGCAGGTAGTGAAAACCCGGAATATGAAGCTGTTGTCCTTTGGGTTTGTAGCTATGCTCTGGGCGTCCTCCAGCGGCATGCGCGCGATCATGCGCGGAATCAACAAGGCACTGTGCAGAGACGACAGGATGCCATTTTGGATTTCTGTCCCCCTCTCAATTGCTTTTACCATCCTGGTTACAGTATTGGCCGTTTTTTATTTTCTTCTCCTGATATTTGGGGAGCAGATTGGTGAATTGCTGGTACATGCCGGGATGATGTGGGAGTACTGGAAGGGATGGGATGTCATACGGTATATGGCGGCTGTTCTGATTATGATTGGCGTTTTTACTCTTTTGTTCCGATACAGTCCCTGTAAGAGGATAAGATGGCGAAATGCCCTGCCGGGTGCTGTCTTTACAACAGTAGGGTGGCTGCTTGTCTCCTTTATATTTGCTTTTTATGTAAACCAATTCTGGAATCCAACCCTTGTCTACGGAAACCTTGGCGGGATCATTGCCCTGTTGATCTGGCTGTTTATCAGCGCACAGCTGATCCTTCTCGGCGGGGAAGTCAATGCCATCCTGATTTTCAGCCGTAGGGACCGGGCAGGGAAATCCGGTCCCCGGCCAAAAAAGCAGACTTAAACTTCCGTGGTATAGCATGCCAGGATCTCGCCATAGAACATGGTATGATAATCCGGATACCATTTTTCATTGATTTCCGGATCCAGTAAGGCAGGATCCATTGTCTGTTTGTAAACAACCTTGCATTCATAATGCAGCCCGCATTCTCCAATGATCGGGACCGGGACGGTTTTTCCGGGAACCGGCGTCAGCCCGCATTCCTTCAGCTTGTCATAGTCCCTTCCGGATTTGCTTCCGCAGAAAGCGATCTCCTTCCTCAAATCCCGTCCCAAAGGGATGCTGACCGTAAAGAATCCGGTGGAATCCAGAACCGGATGGGTATAACGGGAGGCGCGGACCGGTGCCAGAAAGACTGGTGCATTCCAGAAATATACAATACCGCCCCATCCAATCACCATACTGTTGGCTTTCTCTCCCTTTGTCGTAAGAAAGATCCCCCCGTGGGTAAGGGAATGGTTTACATCCTTCATATATTGATCGTAGGGAACATCCTTCCTGCTGATCTCTTTGCGTGGTTTCCTGTTTGGCTGGGAATGATCCGTCATACTATTCCTCCTCTTCATTTTATCTCGTCCTGGCTCTTAATTTGTTGGACTTTCTAATTCGTTGGGCTTTTCTTGAATTTAACCGGTCATCTTTCCTTCAGCGGCTTGTAATCCTTAATCTGAATCAGCGTGCGGTAGGCGGGACGAATGATCTTCCCGCCGCTGATCAGTTCCTCCATGGAGTGGGCGCACCAGCCCGGCATCCTGGCAATGGCAAAAATCGGGGTGTAAAGATCTGCGGGGATTCCGAGCATCTTGTAAACGAAGCCGGAATAAAAGTCCACATTGGCGCACAAACCTTTTTCCTTTCCCTTTCGTTCCGCGAACAACTCCGGCGTGATCTTCTCTATTGTATCATATAAAGTGAACTCATTTTCCATGTGTTTTATTTTTGCCAGTTCTTTTGCTTTCTTTTTCAGCAAAACAGCTCTGGGATCGGAAAGGGTGTAAACCGCATGCCCCATTCCATATATCAGGCCGGTGTGGTCAAACGCTTCTTTGTCCAGTATTTTAATCAGATAATCCCGGACGGCGGACTCATTTTCCCAGTTTGGAACATGGCTTTGAATGTCACGGATCATTTCCATGACCCTGGCGTTGGCGCCGCCGTGTCTGGGCCCTTTCAGGGAGCCGACTCCCGCAGCTATGGCAGAATAGGTATCGGTCCCCGTGGAGGTGACCACCCTGGTGACGAACGTGGAATTGTTGCCGCCGCCGTGCTCTGCGTGCAGGATCAGGGCAAGATCCAGAGTTTCCGCCTCCAGTCGTGTAAACTGGCTGTCCGGCCGCACCATATGAAGGAAACACTCTGCGGTGCTCTGACCATCTTTTGGATTATGAATATAAAGGCTCTTGTTATCCTTATAATGGCATTTTGCCATGTAGGAGTAAGCGACGAAAGCCGGCATCCTGGCAATCAGGTCAATGCATCTGCACAGCACCCGGCCAATGGATAAATCGTCCGGATTATCCTCATAGGAATAGCAGGCAAGAATGCACCGGGCCAATTTATTCATGATGTTGCCCCCGGCTCCCTTGAGGATGACATCCTCCACGAATCCGTCGGGCAGGGTCCTTCTTTCATTCAGAATATGCCGGAAGGTATTCAGCTCATACTGGTTGGGAAGCTTTCCGAAGAGCAGCAGGAAGCACACCTCTTCAAAGCCGAAGCGTCCGTCGGCCCTGCATCCGTTTATGATATCCTCCACATTGATGCCCCGGTAACGGAGGCGGCCCTCAACGGGTACCTTGTGACCTTCATCCATGATATATCCGTGAACGTCCCCGATCTGGGTCAGACCTACCAGGACTCCGGTACCATCATTGTTGCGAAGACCTCTTTTGACACCAAAATAATCAAAGAGAAAGGGATCGATTTTGTTATTGTCCGCAGCAAATTCCGAGAGCCTGGCGACAAACTGATCTCTTTCCATGTTTGCATCATTTTCATTATGATTATTCATTTCGTCCTATCCCCTTTGAACTGGCATTTTAAAAAATATGTTAATGTTTTTGGGCTTTTGATCAAGCTCTCATGCCATTTATAACTTAAGAACCATTGTATAACTTCTTTTCACTTTCTGCAAGTAAACTTTTATAATGAAGGATTTGAAATTGTATATTTCATTTATCTTCATTTTTGTTTTTGCCTTTGTGGATTATTCCATGCTTTTCCGCTTGCATCCACTGTCTTTTGATACATTTCAGCTGCTTCAGACTCCAACGGTTTCAGCAGAATTTCTTACTGGTTCCCTGTTAATCAGTTAAGATTATTTTAAGTTTGGCAAAGTCAGTGGCAAATTTTTGCCGATATGATAAAATAGTAAGGGAAGGATTGAAGATACAGAAGGACAGGGGGTTTAAGATATGATGGATATATTGGCCATTTTCATCGCAGTGGTAGCTATATTCTTTATCCTCAAGATTGCGTTCAAGGTATTGAAATTTGTATTGATGCTGGGCGTGGTTGCGCTGTTGCTGTATTATCTGATGCAGTTTGGTTTTCTGAGTTGGTTGTTATTCTGATATAAGGGCTTGCCGGTAAGCTGCTTTGGTTTTTTCTGCATCAGGGCATATACCGGTAAGCCCTTTCATTGTCAGGCCATGTCTTTGTAAAGCCTTGTCATTGTCAGGCCATGTCTTTGTCAGGCCTTTGTTATTGTCAGGTTTTCATTTCAGCGTTTCCGTCAAACAGGCTGGAGGCGTGAAATGTAGGAGAAGCCAATGAAAATCAGAAGGTATTCCAGGACAAATGAAGAATATAAAAGAGGAAGCCACAAAGAGGAAGGCACAAAGAAATATAGGGACATCGATACAACGAGGAGGAATTTTGGATGAAATTAGGAGTGTTTAGTCCGGTTTTAAACAGCATGAGCACAGAAGAAGCCTTTGCGTATTTGAACAAGTCGGGAGTTCAGGCAGTCGAACTGGGAACCGGCGGTTCTCCCGGAAAGGCCCATTGTGATCCGGATATCCTGCTGGCCGATGAAAGTAAGATTACAGACCTGCAGGACCTTGCGAAAAAATATGATCTGGAAATCAATGCCCTGAGCTGCCATGGGAATGGCGTTCATCCTCAAAAGGAAGTGGCAGACAAGGCCGATTCTGATTTCAGGAAAACCGTATTGCTGGCAGAAAAAATGGGAATTGAAAAGATCATTACCTTTTCCGGGTGCCCAGGCGACGGTCCCAACGCTACTTATCCCAATTGGGTGACTTGTCCCTGGCCGGATGATTTCCTGAAAGTTCTGGACTGGCAGTGGAACGAAGTCCTGATCCCTTATTGGAAAAAGACTGCGGCTTTCGCTGAGGATCATGGCATAAAGAAAATCTGCTTTGAAATGCATCCCGGGTTTTGCGTTTACAATCCGGAGACTATGATGAAGTTGAGAAACGCTGTCGGGGACATCCTTGGAGCAAACTATGATCCCAGCCATCTGTTCTGGCAGGGCATCGATCCCATTGCCTCCATCCGCTATCTGGGCAAGGCAATTTATCATTTCCATGCGAAGGATACAAAGATTGACCCGATCAACTGCGCAATCAACGGCGTTTTGGATACCAAGCATTACAGTGATGAAATTCATCGCTCCTGGGTCTTCCGTTCAGTCGGGTATGGTCATGATTATCAGCTGTGGAAAGATATCATCAGCAACCTGAGAATGGTAGGCTATGACGATGTGATCAGCATTGAACATGAAGACAGCCTGATGTCCGGGAACGAAGGCCTTCAGAAAGCGATTTCCTTCCTGAAGGAAGTATTGATATATGAGGATACCGGTAAAATGTTCTGGGCATAACTCAGGCAGGTATAAATATGGCTGGGCATAAATTTGGCTGGGAAAACTGGGTACAAAAGGAAAGAGGAGGAGGACGCTGCGGCGTCCTTTTTTCTTGATATGATAAAAGCGGTGTGCCACTTATCCATATCCCCTTATGGAGAGGGTTATCTTGTTTGGAGAAGACTGTGAATGCCCAGTACCACGGATTGTTCCGGATTCTTTGCCAGGCGGAATTCCGGTTCCCCCCAGGGAGTGCACGCCAGTTCCCGCACCCGATGAACGATCGGATCGTAAAGCTCCTGAAACCTCATGACCCCGCCGCTTAAGATCACCAGTTCCGGATCATAGGCATGGATCAGGTTGATGATTCCCGTGCTCCAACACATTACACTGTGGTCAAAAAGCCGGACGGCCAATGGATCCCCTTTTTTATACCAGATTTCAAGGGCCCGGTAATCGATGGGGTCTTCCGTGCTCAGACCACTTTCTGCAAAGCCTGGATCTTCCCTTGCCAGAAGAGGAAGAGCCCAGGTACTGGCATTGGCCTCCAGACATCCTCTGCTCCCACAGGTGCATGGCCTTCCGTTCATTTCCACGGCAATATGTCCGCCAAGACACCCGGCCTGGTGATGCTTGCTTCGCAGCAAATGCCCGCCAATCGCTGCCGCTGTCCCCACACCCGTTCCGAGAATCATGATGACCGCATCGCCGCAGCCTTTTCCGGCACCGTAAGCCAATTCCCCTGCCAGAGCAGCATTGGCGTCGTTTTCCAAAACCATTTCAAGTCCAAAGGCTTCCTGACACCATCCGTTCAGATCCATCTCCCCGGCGTCGGCATACTTATCATTAATGGACAGAACACGTTTTGCTACCGGATCCACAATTCCCGGAAATGCTATCCCCATGCCATCGATTGTCCGTAAATCCGCCATTTCCCTGATCTTTTTTTCGAGCCCGGGAAGTTGCTTTAAGAGGCCCTTTCCGGAAAAGGCAGGCATATGCTGCTGCTTCAGAACCCTGCCGTCTTCCACAACGGCAAGCTTGATGGTTGTACCGCCTAAGTCGATTGAAATGGATTTCATTTTACCATCCTTCTTTCCTGACTGGAATGAAATAAATAGCCAATCAAATAAGTTTAATTTTCATCTTACATATGCCTTTATGGTCATCAGCTGTTGCCCCTGTGACCGGGATATCGGCCGGATGATATATTTATCAACCGAGGCAGGAACGATAAACGTCTCTGCATAATGAACAGGAAAGGGTTCGAACCGGTCGTCCGGACTGATGATTTCCGCTTCTTCCCCTTCAACCAGGTTGAAAACGCATACGCTTCCATTGGAGAAATGGGGGACCGGCTTTGTGAAGGTATGACGTCTCGTCTCAATAAATTCCCTTTCATGAAGCCCGGTTTGTTCCTCCCGGATTCCGGGCTCGGAGGACAGCTCCCTGACGCGGTTCACCAGATTGTCGGAGACCCATTTGGTCGTCCTGTCCCAACAGATCACCTGCTCTCCATGCTCAATATGGATGGGCCGCGGCAGCCCGTCCAACCCCACACGCCCCCAATCCCAGAGCTTAAAGGTAAAGATGTAAGGGGTGGCGCTGATCTCGAGAACCATGGTATTCTTTCCGGAGCAATGGATGGTGCCCGCCGGAATCAGGATATGATCATGTTTTTTGACCGGTATTTTATTGACATATTTCTCTGCATCAAAAGCAAGTTCTCCGCTGGAAGCCTGTTTCAATTCCCTGATCATCTTCCTGGAATCAATGTTGTCCTTCAGCCCCAGATACACATAAGTTTCTTCATTTTCTGCACAGTCCAGGATATAATAGCTTTCGTCCTGGGTGTAATGCATTCCGAAGGTCTGCTGAATGTATTCGGTCAGCGGATGTACCTGAAGGGAAAGATTTCCGCCTCCCATGGTATCCAGTAAGTCGAATCGGATCGGAAACTCATCCCCAAAGCGGGCATGAACCCTCTCTCCCAGAAGGGTGCGTGGCTGATAGAACACGGCATCAATGGCAGGGATTTCGACCCGAATCTTTCCAAAACGAATATAAAGGCTGTTTTCCTCCGGCACGCCGTCAAAGCTCCACGCAAAATTGGGCTTGCTCCGGTCCAGGCCGCAGACTTCTTTCATCCATTGCCCGCCCCATACACCGGGGTCAAAGTAGGGAACCAGACGGAAAGGCTGATGAACCAGAACCTTCAGGGCATGCACAAAGGCTTCCCCTGTTATCATTTTAGGGTGATCCGCTTCATTGGTATCCAGTACATAATCGAACCGATCGAACAATTTCTTCTTATGACGGTCCGCCAGCCTCCAATCGACGAAATATCCGCGCTTAAACTTTGCCAGTTGCGGATCCCCTGAATTTCTGCCGTTGTAGTTCGGCATCCCTTTTTTATATCGTTTCTGAATTTCCCAGCGAGCCAGATCACAGTAGATGAACAGATCGCCAAAGGTGATCAGGGATGCACCGACGCCGTAAACCAGGATGATGCCACTTTCAATTCTGTCGATGATACTTCTTAATTTCAGAACTTTTTCCCGGATAAAGAAATCCGATAGTTTTTTGGTCGTAAGAACTCCAAAAACCCTGTCCTCTGTCAGATTGCCCTGTATCATGGATTCATAGGTATCGGTATCATAGATGCACAGATCAGCCGGAAAACATTGTTGATAGTGTAAACCGGACAGTCCGCGAAGCACTTCCCTTTCATCTACTCCGGGGTAGAAGTCCAGGACGACAACAGCACGTTTCCTGTCGCCGATCCTTCTTTTCAATTCCGCTGTAATGGATGAATAGCCGGAAAAAGCCTGGCTGTCATAGCCTGTAATCTTTGTCTCCGGAAATTTGTCATAGTGATAAGGGAATGTATGCATGTACTTACCTCCAGATGATTTCTAAGTTGGATTATAGCATATGTCATTACATTTATCAATGCAGTGCCAACTGTGTACCCAATATGTATTTATATGTCAGATCGGTCTATAGTATAATGAAACGGTGAGGAAGGTCAGTATGTAAAAATGTGCTCATAAATATGATATTTTATCAGGCCATCACCATGTTGGATGAAAAGGTTTTATTTGGAGGAGCGAAAATGCCGCTGTATGATCAGATACTTGACGCAATCATGAAAGACATTAAGACGGGCAGATTGAAGGAAGGCGATAAGTTGCCTACGGAAATGGAGCTGAGCAAAGCGTTTGGTGTCAGCCGCCCCACGGTTCGAAATGCTTTGTTGCGGCTTGCAAATCAGGGATATCTGGTTCGGGTGAGAGGCAATGGAACTTTTGTGACAAAGCCGAAGCTGGAGCAGGAATCTGTTCAGTTTATAGAAAGTTACAATCAGGAGATGAAAGCCAAGGGGCTTGTACCCAAAACCCAGGTGTTGGAGTTTCGTGTCATTCCATGTGATGACAGGATCGCATCCAAACTGGATATCCGACCGGATGACAAGGTAATCAAGCTGACCCGTCTGCGCTATGCCACGCCCTATTATGAGGAACAGCCGGTGCTGCTGACTACCGTATATCTGCCCTGCAATGAGGCGTCGGCTATATTGTCCTGCGATCTGGAAGACGCATCTTTATATGAAACATTGGAAAGTCAGGGTATCACTATATGCAGGGCAGAACGGGAACTGGAGATCAAACTGGTGTATGGAAAAGCCGCCAAGCTGCTGGAGGTTCCAAAAGGCTCTCCAGCGCATTTTATTTCGTCCGTAGGGTATGATCAAAATGACAAACCTGTCGAATACTCGGAAAGCTTTTATCCTGCAGGCCGGAATAAGTTTATCATTCGAATCAATCGTTGAGTCTATTCCACAGGTACGGGCCTTTTTAAAGCAAAGGCGAGATTAAACGGGAAACCGATTCCCGGATACGGATGAAGAGGTTGCGGCTGTCATAGAGCTCACGGGTCAGCTCAATGCACTGCTTCATATCCTCCCGGAACTGCCGTTCCAATTGAGAGACGGTAGCGGGATCGTAGACAACGGCATTGATCTCAAAATTATATTGGAAGCTTCGAATATCGAAGTTGGCGCTTCCCACGGAAGCAATTCTGCCGTCCACCATGACCGCTTTTGTGTGCATAAAACGGTCGTAATTGTAAATATATGCTTTTACTCCGGAATCCAGCAGGTCGGAAAGGTAGGAGGTGGATGCCCAGTGGACGAAAGGATGGTCCTTTTTCCCGGGTATCATGATCCGGACATCCACGCCGCCCAGGGCAGCCGTCTTCAAAGCCTCTGACAGGCTGTCGTCCGGGATGAAATAAGCAGTCTGGATATAAACGCTTTTCTCTGCATTGACGATCATCTTGAAGTATCCCTGATGGATGGATGCCCATTTGGAGTCCGGACCACTGGGGACGATCTGGATTCCCGCTGACCCTACAATCTCCTTTTTTGGAAAATATCTGTCGCTGAACGGCAGATCACTTTTGGATGCAAATTCCCAGTCTGAGATAAACCACAGCTGCAGAAAGTCCACCGCACTTCCTTCCATTCGAAAATGGGTGTCCCGCCAGAAGCCATATCTTGCGGATCTTCCCATATATTCATCGCCCAGATTCAGACCTCCGATAAATGCCTGTTTGCCGTCAATGACGGTTATCTTCCGGTGATTCCGGTAGTTTAAACGAATATTGACATAGGGGAGGAACGGAGGATAAAACACTGCCACTTTCCCGCCTGCATCAATAATTGGCTTGAAAAAGGACCGACGTAAATGCAGGCAGCCCATCCCGTCATAGAGCAATCGGACTTCCACGCCCTCTCTTGCTTTGGATGCCAGGATGTCACGGACTTCCCTGCCGATTTCATCGTTTCGGATAATGTAATATTCCATATGGATATGTTGTTTTGCGGCCTTCAATGCCTTGATCAGAACGGGAAATTTTTCCTGTCCGTTCTTCAGGATTTGTATCCGGTTATTATGGGTGAAAATGGCATCTGCATTCTGCAAATGCAGGCGAATCAGATCCTTGTCTTTTTCCACAGCAGGATCGATATTGCCACGGCTTTCCTCCGTCAGCAGCTTCTGATACCGGGATTCCAGCTTTTTTATATCTTCGTCTTCCTTACGGGAAAAAACCCTTGTTTTTCTCAGATCCTGTCCCAGGAACAGGTACAGGATAAATCCCACAATGGGAACAAACATCAGAACCAGGACCCATGCCCAGGTGGCACTGGGGTTTTTCCGGCTTAAAAAGATGACAATGAATGCAAGTATAATATTGACAATCAGAATAATTATGGATAAGTCAATGTTGTTGCCGCTTGAGATCATATCGTCACCTGCAGTTCCTGGTTTTTTTAAACGGACAGCAATCCTCCGCCGGATGGGTAACACAGCACACTTTCTTCCCTATGGATCCGGCTGTTTTTCATTCCACGTCCACATACTTAAGTATACCACAGTCGGGTTGTATAAACACAGTTGCTTCGCTGTTTTTCACATTTTCCTTTGCGGATCCATATTATGAAATAGTTTAGTATGTTTTTATTGGAGGAAACGGAATGGTACAATATCTTTCGCAGTACAATATTATTTTGGTGGGTTTTCTCGCCAGTTTGACATCAGGACTGTTGACCAGTGTTGGTACCCTGCCAATCTTTTTTGCCCGGAACATTTCCAAAAAGCTGATGGATGCACTGCTGGGGACTGCTGCAGGCATTATGCTGGCAGCAACCTCCTTCAGCCTGGTGATTCCTGCCATTGAAAAGGCAGGCGGCGGTGCCCGGGGTGCCGGTATTGTCCTGGTTGGAATCCTGGCTGGCGGTATTTTCCTGGATCTTATCGACAAGTGTTTTCCAAATACAAATTTAATGGCCAATTCCATGCCGGATACCGGCTCAAAAAATGGATTGTTTGATATTAATCGGCCTGAGATGAGGAAAGTGTGGATGTTCATCCTGGCGATTACCGTACACAACTTTCCCGAAGGAATGGCTGTAGGGGTTGGATTTGGCGATGGGGATATTTCCAACGGCCTGAGCATCGCAATCGGGATTGGTTTGCAGAATATGCCCGAAGGGCTGGCAGTTGCATTGCCGCTGATCCGGGAAGGTTTCCCTAGATGGGAGGCTTTCCTGGTTTCGATGGCAACAGGGTTAGTGGAGCCTATCGGAGGTTTGCTTGGCGTCGGGCTCGTAAATATTGCCCAGCCCATGCTGCCATTTTTGCTGGCGGTTGCGGCAGGAGCCATGCTTTTCGTCATTGCACATGAAGTAATACCGGAGAGTCAGACCGACAGAGGAAATTCCAAACTGGCTACGTATGCGCTTATGGTCGGGTTTGTCATCATGATGTTCATGGATGTTGTGTTGGGATAATCCAAACTCCTGGATGTTGTATTGAATAATTTGAATTTCTGGATGCTGTGTAGGGATGATCCGAACTCCTCGATACTGGTGTTGGGATGATCCGAACCGGGTGACAGGATAAACAAGGTTAAGTGGAAAAAAGCGATGCCAGGAAGGAAAAAGGACCAGGGCTGTGGAAAGAAAAAGGGGAAAAGAGAAAGCGGCAGGAAAGGAAGAAAAGTAAAAAAGGAATGGAAGCAAAAAGCATGAATCCGGATAACGCCAGAAAAAACAATAGCAGAAAGAAACAATAACAGGAGGGCCAATGATGAAGATAAACAAAGTAACGTTAATTGGTCTTGGGGCTATGGGAGTATTTTTTGCACCGAAACTCGACGCCTGCCTTGGGAAAGATCGCTTTCGTGTACTGGCCTCAGGAGAACGCAGGGGCCGGATCGAGTCCAGCGGAGTTACGCTCAATGGCGTAACCCATCATTTCCGCGTGATTTCACCGGATTTTAAAGGGGACCCGGCCGATTTGCTCATTATGGCGGTAAAGGATCCGGGACTGGATCAGGCGATAGAAGACATCCGGAACCAGGTTGGTGCAGATACCCAGATTCTTTGCGTTATGAATGGAATTGACAGTGAGGAAAGGGTTGCTGCGGTTTACGGTTGGGAGCATGTGCTATACTCCTATATGAGGTTTTCCAACTCCATGAAGGATTCTACAGCTGACTTTGACCCGGAAGCCGGCAGCGTCCATTTCGGGGAGGCAAAAAACGAGGTATTTTCGGAACGGGTGAGAGCGATTGCGGAGCTGTTTGAGGCCTGCGGGATAAACTATGTGGTCGAACCGGATATGATTCGCGGCCTGTGGTTAAAATTTATGTGCAATATTGGAGAAAATATGACCTGTGCGATGCTGGGGGCTCCCTTTGGGGTATTTCGTGTCAGTGAGCATGCCAATGCACTGCGGCGGGAGGCCATGTGGGAAGTCGTGCGGATTGCCAATCGGCTCGGTATTGATATCGGCAAGCGGGATATGGAGAAGCAGGAAGGTACGATACAAAAACTTCCATTTAACAACAAGCCTTCTACCCTGCAGGATCTTGAGAAAGGCCGTAAGACCGAGATTGAGATGTTTGCCGGCAAGGTGGTAAAGATTGGAAGGGAGCTTGACATTCCCACGCCTGTCAACTGGGTGTTTTACCATGCCATTTGTGCACAGGAAGAAAAAAACGCCGGATTGTTTTGACACTCATGTTATCCGATTTCAGGTGGATGACGCGAATGATCCCATACATCACAAACTTTTGCTGTCGCATGCGCTTATAACAAAGGCATGCGGGAAAAATGAAATGAATGATAAAGCCCCATGCATTTTTGCTTGCGGGGCTTTATTTTTTCTGTTCCCGGTTTTTTCTTTGACATCCAAGTCTTCGATTCACCGCTTTTTATCAGCATATAAATTGATATAGAGAGCAAAGTTTTTCGTAAAGTCATAATCTCAAGCTGTGATTGGGATCCTCATTCTTCTTTGCTGTCATCAGCTAAATTAGCAAGTGCATATTCACAGCATTGAATAACAAGATTATTTGTTGAAATATCATTATCGTGGGCAAGTTTGTCCAGCTGTTTTACCAGCTTTACCGGCATACGAAATGTTTTGTTTACCATTTCCGTTTTATTTACCCTGAACAATAGAAGCACCTCCTTTACGTTAATTCTATATCCATAACGAAGAACAATATACACAGCTAAATTGCACTTAATAAAATATTATAAATTGCACTTGTTAAAATGTGCGTAAATGATATAATAGAAATGATCAAATAGAAATGATCAAATAAAAATTCAGAGGGATGAGGAGGAATAGTTCAAATGAAAAGAACTTATCGTATCATGTGTATTGTTCTGGTGATGATGCTGGTATGGAATCTGGCTGCCTGCAGCAAATCATCAAAGAAATCTGACAATCTGTCAGCAGGTAATTCTTCTGATTCCGGGGGTACCCACAAATCGAATAAGCCGGCTGAAGGCACAGGGAAGAGCAACCCCCGGGAAAACACATTGCCCATTACCGCAGAGAACATCAAGCTGGTGTTATATGATGGCTTTCCCACCGGAGCCAGGCAGGTCTACAACAGTATGGCAGAAACGGACATTGTAAAAAAGATGATGGAAGAGACCGGCTTACAGCTTGAGTTTGTACATGCGCCGGAAGGTGATGATGGCACCTTTTTCAATACCATGATAGCCAGTGAGAGTTTGCCGGATATTATTCATGACGGATTCGGTTCCTATCCAGGCGGTCCTATGGCAGCCATGGATGATGGAATTTTGCTGGACGCCACCGATTTGATCGATAAATATGCCTATTACTACAACGGTATTCTGGACAAAGGGGGATCTGAACTACGCCGCAGGGTGATGTCAGACGATGGCCGCTATAAACTGTTTGGTGTTACCTTCCTGCCGGAATACCTGGATGGTGTAAGGCATGGGGGCTTTCTTACAAGGCAGGATCTGCTGGACAAAGTGGGAATCACAAAACTCCCTGTTACCATTGAAGAATATGAAAAGATGTTTGACGCCTATCTTGGTTTGGGTATTACGCCCTGGGCTGTTGCCTTGTCGGAATGGCAATTCAATGATTACGCACCGGTTGCATCAGCATACGGTGTTCGATACAGTGGATTCCAGCTGAAAGGCGGGAAAGTTGCTTATTCCCGTTGCCTGCCGGAATACAAGGACTTCCTTGATAAGATGGCTGAATGGGTGAAGAAGGGCTATATCTCGTCAGACGCTTTCAATCAAAGAACAGATGATGCCGGAAAAAGTTTTCAGGCCGGTACTGCAGGCGCAGTGTTATCCGGCTCATGGGAAAATATCACACGCGAATCAGTTGGGAAGGTATCGGATCCCAATTTCAAGATCGTGGGACTGGCTTTGCCACGTTTAAAGGAAGATGATGTTTTGACGACATTTTCCACTGTACTGAGCAATCCGGAAATGGGGCCGAGATACATTTCTGCCGGCTGCAAGCACCCGGAGGAAGCGGTTCAGTTTGTGGATTATTTATATAAGCCGGAAACGATGAAGATGACTGCCTGGGGTGTGAATACAAAAGAGCATACTCTTTGGAAAGACAATCCGGATGGAACCCGTTCCTGGACGGATTTTATGGTTAAGAACCCCGAGGTCGATTATGAGACCATGCGACAGCGATACACCTTTAACCCCATGCAGGGTATGTGGGATACGGAGATGGAAAAGCTTCAATATGAAATTCCTCAGGTTCAGCAGCCCTGGAGCGTATGGTCTTACAAAACGGACGATTCTGATGTAGTACCCAAATATGTTACCCGTACAGCAGAAGAAGAACGGGAATTGAATACGTTGATGGATGAAATAGATACTTATTCCGGTGAAATGGTACAGAAATTTATTGCCGGCCAGGAATCCCTTGACCGCTTTGATGATTTTGTAGAGCAATTGGAGGAGTTGGGGATTAAACGAGCCTGTGAGATTCATCAACAGGCATATGAACGGTATCTGGATCGGTGACGAAATAGTTTAAAGAACTATAGAAAACATAATCATTGTAAAGAGCAATTTTTCATTGCTCTTTACAATACTATTATAGGGAGAATGAAATATGAGTACAACAAATCCAAAAGGAGCAGCGTTTAAAATAGATCATTCCTATCATTATCCTGAAAAGAAGAATATCCTGCTGACGAATATCCGGCAACGTCCGTTGCTTTATTTCATGGCCATACCAATTATCGTGTATTATGTGGTGTTTCACTATATTCCGATGCTTGGAATCGCAATTGGTTTTCAGAACTACTTGCCGGCCAAAGGATTCCTGAACAGCCAGTGGGTAGGATTGGATCAATTTACCCGTTTTTTTCACAGCATGAATTTTGAGAGACTGGTAAGAAACACTTTTCTGATCAGTTTTTATGACTTGTTGTTTGGATTTCCTGTGCCTGTTCTGTTTGCATTGTTACTGAATGAAGTGAAAAACACAAAATTTAAAAAGGTAACACAAACCATTACCTATATGCCTCACTTTATTTCCCTTGTGGTGATATGTGGTTTGATCTATACGTTTACCAAAAGCAATTCTCCATTGGCTCAGCTTGTGGCAGCTTTTACAGGGAATAAAGCGGAGAATTTGCTGTCCAATGCAAAGTATTTCCGCACGATTTATGTGGTGTCCGGTATCTGGCAGGGATTTGGATGGGGTTCCATTATTTATTTTGCCGCACTGTCGGGTGTGGATCCAACATTATACGAAGCATCCTTTCTGGACGGTGCAGGTCGCTTTCAACAGACCATCCATGTTACCCTTCCTTCCATTGCCCCAACCATTATTATCATGCTGATATTACGAATCGGATCCCTTATGTCCGTCGGACATGAAAAAATCATTCTGCTGTATTCTCCAATTACCTATAAAACGTCGGATGTTATTGCCTCTTATGTGTATCGTTCCGGATTGCGGGAAATGAATTTCAGTTATGGTACAGCGGTCGGCTTATTTAATTCTGTTATCAATCTGGTGTTGGTTCTGGGAGCGAACTGGATCAGCCGCAGGGTAACGGAAACAAGTTTATGGTAAGGCGGTGAATTACGTGGTTGGAAAGAAATCCATTCATGAGATCATTTTTGATCTCTTCAACTATTTGCTGATGATACTCCTGATGTTTGTAACGGTTTATCCGCTGCTATACGTTGTTTTTGCGTCTTTTTCAGATCCGAAAGTATTGATGGGGACAGAAGGGTTTATATGGAAACCGTTGGGGAATCCGACGACCCGTGGCTATAAATTGACGTTCCAGAATCCCAATATATTGATTGGATATCGAAATACAATATTCTATGTGGTTGTGGGAGTTGTACTAAGTTTATTCCTGACATCCATAGGTGCTTACCTTGTTTCAAGGCGAAACTTTAAGCTAAAGGGCTTTTTAATGCTGATGATTACCATTACCCTGTTTTTTGGCGGAGGAATGATTCCTATGTTTATGGTCATTAAACAGTTAAAAATATACAATACAGTGTGGGCGGTTCTTTTGCCTGGTGCAATCAGTTCGTGGAATCTAATTGTAATGAGGACTTTCTTTCAGGGGATTCCGGTAGGATTGGAGGAAGCTGCATTAATTGACGGGGCAAATGACTGGCAGATATTTTCTAAAGTTATCATTCCGCTCAGCAAACCGGTTCTCGCCGTTATGGTGCTTTATTATGGCGTGGGAATATGGAACAGTTGGTTTGGCCCCATGATTTACTTGCGAAACAGGGAACTGTTTCCACTTCAACTTTTTCTCAGGGAGATCTTAATGCAAAGTGCTCCGGCAAGCGGGCAGAAACTAACCCTGTCAGATATGCAAACGGATAGCTATTATAAGGAATTGCTGCAATATACAACAATGGTGGTATCAACGGTACCGATTCTCTGTGTCTATCCATTTCTGCAGAAGTACTTTGTAAAAGGAGTTATGATCGGCTCCATAAAGGGATAGGTGCTCACGTTGTCGCGTAGAGTAATGTCCGGAGTCTCGAACCGCTTGGTACGACTGCGTTTTGAGTATATCATGCACCTGATGCTCCATCTACAGCTACAGTGTATGGCAGGTAATGCGGAGGTGACAAAATGTTTCCTGGCATAAAAGATAAAAATGATGAAGCCCGCTAACTCGACATGTGGACACGAAGATGTGCAGATAAAATTTAAAGATGGGGAAGGGCCCAGGCAGATGT